>Ga0316202_10000128_pt1 | contig 117410 bp, 118 predicted proteins | sample 3monrhotite_MG_FD_204934 | JGI IMG/M metagenome (GOLD analysis project Ga0316202, IMG submission 204934) | Microbial mat bacterial communities from mineral coupon in-situ incubated in ocean water Damariscotta River, Maine, United States -... | ecosystem: Environmental > Aquatic > Marine >... | reverse complement strand
TCCCTTCAGAAAACATATCTTGTATGTTGTCTACACTTTTAGCTTTCACTTTATATACCATACTCATATTATTCTTCATATCACGTTTCTGTGTTTGAAGTGCATATGCTGATGTAGTTAACGAACAAAGCGCAATTGCGACTATACTTAATTCTACTTTTTTCATACTTCTGCTCCTGTTTTTTTTTATAACCTAATATAATAGTACTTAAATGTAAAAAAGATGTAAAGACTTTAGGTGTAATTTAATATTATCAGACTTTAAAAAGTTCTAGTTGCTGATTTAATTTCTGAGCATCTTTTTGTAACTTAATTGCCTTATCTCTAATAATATGTAAAGAATCACTATTTTGTATTGATATAGTATCTACTTCATTAATATTTATGATTATATTTTTAGTATTTTTAGCAAAACTTATAGCGACACTTTCAGAGTTTTTAGCAATTTGTGAAGCATCTTCTATATAGTTTTTAGTATCAATTATTTTCTCTTCAACTTTTGTTGTGTTGTTAGAGAGTTTATTACTAATTTGAGTATTCATCTCAATTTGATTACCCGTATTTGCGATACCTTGTACTATGATATTAATAGTTGCATTTATTTCAGAGAGGCTAGACTGCGTTCTTTCTGCTAATTTTCTAACTTCATCCGCTACGACAGCAAATCCACGTCCGTGCTCACCTGCGCGAGCTGCTTCTATTGCTGCGTTTAGTGCTAAGAGGTTTGTTTGATCTGCTATCTCTGAGATAATAGTTAAAACAGATTTTATATTTTTTGTATCTCCACTTAATTGTTTGAGTGTATCAGCTATTTCATTATTTTTTTGTACTACTTCATCCACATTTTCAACAAGTTCATTGAGGGTATTATTTGCAATATCTAGAGTATCTACAGCAAAATCTACTTTCTCAACAGTCTCTTTACTATCGTTAACAGATTCTTCTAATAATATTGCCACATCATTTCCTAAATTAGCAGCTTTTTTAATAATATCACGTTCGTTTAGCATTCTGCTGTTTATATCATTAATATTATTTGTTATATTAGTTATGTCTACTTCTGTTTCTAGTCCTGATACGATAACTTTTGAGACTAGATTTTGAACTTTTGCAATAAATTTATTTATGAAAGATGAAGTACTACCAATCTCATCTTTGCAATTTTCTCTAAGCCGTTTAGTTAAATCACCCTCTCCCTCAGAGATATCTTCAGCAAGATTTTTAAGCTCTTTTAGAGGTCTTGAAAGTAATGCTACAATCATGAAAATGACAATAGCAAGTATTGCAAATATGGCAATAAATACAATTGTCATAAGCGATAAGAAGGCATCTTCTGTTTCACTAATAGCTTGATAAACTTCAGAAAGAGGTTTTCCTATTAAAAATATTCCTATCTCTTTTTTATTAAAGTTATTAATATCCTTAAAGGTATAGAAATAATTTTCATCTATTAAATATCCATTTTGTTGCAGTTGACTTAAGTCCAACTTTTTTACTCCATCATAAAATTGTTTATCTATGATTTTTTTGTCTAAATCTACATAAAACTTACCAATACGTTCTGGGTTTTTTATTAGAGATGCCGTTTTTAAATTCTCTTCATGTACTAAAACAAGTAAATCACGACTATCTTTTGGATTATTTTTTTTAAATACGAGTGTATTAAAACGTAATATAAAGTCTATACTCCCTAAAAATTCATCCTCTTCACCCTCTTCTTTTAGTGTTAATGGTGCTGTTGCTACCATCATTAATCCACCATGTGTTATCTCATTACCAACAAATATTTTGTGATTGGTTTGAACATATTGTATACTTTTTCTATCACTAACATCTGCACCATACGCTTTTTTATCCCATGATTTGACATATGTAGCACCCATTGAATCTACTACTTGAATCATCGGTTTTTTAAATGCACCATTTACTTCAAAACTTTCTCTAAGTCCAAAAATCTCGTTAAATATTACATCTCTATCTTCATCATAAACTCCATTAACAATAGCCCCGTTATTAGATATAGAAATTACAATATCTTTAAGAGACTCAATTTTTGTATTTAGTGATCTCTCCACTGATGCTTGTAGGTTAACCATCTCTTGATTATATATTGTTTTACTAATATTTGAGATTTGTTTTGATGTAACAATCGAGAGTACTAAAAATAGTGTAATTGCTATAGGTATTAAAACGACTATATACTTTTGAAGTATCGATAAATTCTTTAACCTCATTGCTAACGATGCCATTTTATTCATTATATAACTCCTACAATTTATTGTATGATAGTATTTAAATGTAAAATATATGTAAAAGTTTTTTTTATATATCACTCTGAAGATTATTGCAATTTACCTCCCTAAAAAAGGAGGTCTGTATACAAGAAAGTTTAATTTTAATCTAGCGTTTAAGCCCTGGAATTGAGATTTCTCTGCCTTTTGCCATATTTGTTACATATACTTCAAGGGCGACCATCTCTTTTGATCCAATAGGTAAGACTGCTTGTAATGAATTATTCATACAACCTTGAAAACGACGTTGAAGTGTTCGTAATGAAGATTTTGTCATACGATAAGCTGGCCATGTACCACCTGTATTTGACTCGCCTAAATTAGGAAGTGGTTGAGTACGTAATATCGTACCTGTAACCTCTTTTGAGTGACAACTTAAACATGCAAGTCCACGTCCACCTCTTTTTACTTCATATGTCTCTTTCCCAAAACGATATGCCTCTTTCATGTGAGCGTTTGCATTAACATCAATATTAATTTTTTCCTCATTTGCAAGAGATTTAACATAACTACTCATGTTAAACATATCTTTACTTTTTAGTTTAAATGGTTTATGTCCATTTTTCACCATTAGTGCTTGTAGTACTTGGTCAATTCCTACGACACTACCAAGTTTTTTAATATAACGTGGAAAACCAGCAAGATATTTAGGGAGTGCGTCCTCTTTTACACCTAAAAATTTAGCAAGACCATCTTCGCCTCCGGCGAATTCTTCAAGTGACTCATTACCAGATTCAATCATAATTTCTGCTGGATTATTCTCAAGCATCTCTGCATACATTGCGCGATCTGAATCACTCATTGCAAATTGCTCTCCAGCAAACATCATTGTACTTACCAATGCTATTGTTAATGCTATCTTTTTCACCGTCTTAACCTTTTTATTTATAATATATTAAACGATATTGATGGAATAGCTACCACTAATCCAATTCCTATTGAGAACTATTTTTTACTAGAGACCACATATGAAGCTATATCACAAATCTCACGTTCATTAAACATTTTGGATGTTAAATTTATTGTCATGTGAGTATTTGGATTATCAACTCTAGCATCAGCAATTTTTTGATAAACAAATTGGTTGTTACGCACACCGGTTTTTATAAAAAATTCTTGGTATGATGTCAGATCAGGACCAACATTTCCTCCACCAACGGCACCCTCTACGTTATGACAAGCAACACAGTTTCCAAACTGTTTAGTTTTTCCATTTGCCAATTTTTTACTCAATCCAGTTGGTACTTTACCTTTTGCTTTCTTTCCATTTAAATTATGAAAAATAAATTTTCCTCTTGCGATAGCATCTTTATTTTTAGTTATACAATTAGAAGGCATTGTAAACTTTTTTGTACCTACTAAAAGATCTTTTTTGACGATTTTAGTAGCATCTGGACTCTCAAAAGCAGTAGTTAAATCTGCTGAATTTGCTAGGCTTAAACCTAGCGCAATTGTAAAAACGAACGCCTTTTTCATATATTACTCCTTTAAATATCTGCAAGATGTAGATCAAGCATATTAAATATCAACTTTACTAGTTCCCGACCATAGAGAGCTAAAGCTACTTACTCAAAAAAAAGGGGATAAAAACTTAAGCTGAGTAAGCAGTTTTAGCCCTCCATGGTTAGCCAATATAACGCTATATGTATAAAATATATTGAAAAATAGTATTCACTTATTTTCTTTTTTAAGGATTAATATGTGTCCATCCATCTTTCATTCTCTCAACTAATTCAACTATTCCAGCAGTTACTACTTCTGTACCCTCTATTAAATCTGACTTTTTAATATTTTTCGTTCGCATAGTATTTCCACATGCAATAAAAACAACATCATATTGCATCAACGTATCTACCCGTTCTGCAATTTTTTTGTCAAATTTAACAAGCATATTTATACCTTTTGAGTATGCAACAATCTCCATCTCAACATTTTCAGGGCCATAAGCTTTTAAAACATTGTTAGCAGATCCTAGAACATGATGTATTACTTCATTATCCCCCGATGTAATTGAAAACACAATTTTACGAGGATTGTCCATTGATGGCTTCGGTATTGCATATTCAGTGTCACTGAATAGAATGTTGACCAATAGAATAAAACTAATAAAAAACTTCATACTCTTTTTGACCTTTAACTATTTTATATGTGTAGTAGAATATCTATAAAATCTTCTTGATTCCATGTGCCTCTAATTGTTCTTAATCGTTTTAACTTAGGTGAAAAAAAGTAAAAAGTAGGTGTCATCCTAACTTTAATACCAAATGGCATCTCTGTCTTAGTTATATTGACACGAATTGGTATATAGTGCTCTTGAATTAACACTGCCATTTCAGAATCATCAAACACCTCTTTCTGCATTTTAATGCAGTAGTGGCAACTACTAGACATCGCCTCTAACATTATTGGCTTACCAGTTTTTGCCGCTTTTTTTACACCCTCATCCCACGATAACCATACTAAAGGAGCACTAGATAAATAGACTGGAAATATTAAACTTAAAATAAAAAGTATAACTCTTCTATTATTCATCTAAATACTCCATTAATCAAAAGGCCATATTTTTTTAACAGCTCATTGATCCTTTTACTGGGCAACCACACTCATAATCAAGTATATTTACATTACTCTCATTACTAACATCTACTATTCTTTTACTACGTATATAGTCACGTGTTACGTCATATACAGCACGAGTTTTCTCTTTTTGTAAATTCATACCCATATTTTGTAAATTACCTCCCCATGAAGAGACAGAATAGATTTTTTCTGCTTCTATAGGTTTTCCACCAACTAATAGGTTAGTGATTCTTTTACCACTTGGATTAGAGATAGTAATATCATAAGTTATGCCTCCAAGACGGCTCATATCTCCACCTTGTTGATATAGAGGGTTAGCATTAAATACATTATCTGCAATATCCTCTAATAACTGTCTTACTGTTTTACCATATAGTTCAAATGTATAAACGTTAGGATATGTAATTCCACACATCTCATAAACATTTTCCATTAAAATATCATCACCAGCAAGTACGGTAGTTCCCCATCTATAGCCAGGTGTAAATGAGATGTCACACTTCATTTCATTCATAACTGCATCGTTAATTAATTGATCAAATGTTGAGAAAAAAGTATCTCTTTTGTACAGGATACCTTTTGTTTTACCTAATACTTCACTAAATTCTTTGTCAAATGGAGCATATAGTTCATTTACCAATTTAACGCCCTCAGGATCTGCTGGTATTATATTTGAAGCAACTGGTATTAGTTTATATTCATAATCTTTTACTTTATTGTCTTTTATATCTATATCAAGACGTCCAATATATTTACCATGGCTTCCTGCAATTACAATTACAGTACCATTAATAGTAATTGGTTTTGGAGAAGGATCATGTGTATGTCCACTCAATATAAAATCTATACCATGAACCTTACGAGCTACCTCTTGATCTACACTAAAACCATCATGTGAAAGAACTACAACACAATCAACTTTATGTTTTTTTCGTAGTTCATTAACATACTCTTGAAGAGTATCAAGTCTTAAACCAAAACTCCACCCTTGTGTAAACTCTTTAGGATTCGCCGTTGAGGTAAATGGAAATGATTGACCTATAATACCAATTCTAGCACCACCACGCTCTTCAATAGTATATGGTTCAAAGATTAGCTCTTCATACTCATCATCAAATGGATCATCGCCAACAACATTTTGAGAAATAAATTTTGCATCAAGCATACCGATTAATTCACGTACACGCTCTTTACCATATGTGAACTCCCAGTGACCAACCATAACATCAACGCCAAGATAGTTCTGAGCTTTTACAATTGCTTCACCACCACTCTTAAGTGCTACACCAGTTCCCTGCCATGTATCACCAGAATCAAGTAGAAGTGTATTCTTATCACCACGTTGACGCTTAATCTCATCGATTAATGTCTTCATATGGGCAATACCACCCATTTTCCCAAATTTCTTCGCTAGCGCACCAAAATCCATATAAGTGTCAAAATAGGCATCTAAAGAGCTTGGTTCAAGACCATAATGTTTAGAAAATGCTTCACCACATAAAAATCCTGGTGTACCAACTAAGTTTGGAGCTGAAATTAGAGTTGATGGTTCTCTCCAATATAGAGGTTTTATGTGCGCATGCATATCACACATATGTAGTAGTGTTACACTACCTGTATCTTTAAAGTCATACAAATCATTTGCTGTAATATCAGCTGGACTAACGCCACTAACTGTTGTAGCACATCCATTGCTGACACTAACTAACCCTAATGCTGCAGCAATTTGCATAAAGTCTCTTCTTGAAATATCCATTTTAGTATATCCTAACGTTTAAAACTATAGCTTGCATATGACTTGTAGTCACGTTGTTACTCATAATCTTAACTCTTTGGTTTGATTTTTTTACTTTTCTCATTTACTTCACCTTGGTTGTCAGTATAGATGACTTTTAATTCACCTTTTCCAGGAACTTTGAAATATATTGTAAAAACTGGATTTGTTGAAAGAGATTCCCAAGTTTGCATTGTAGTTATAGGCTTATCGTTAAATAAGAACTTCACTTCATTTATATAGTGTGCAGGAACAAGTTTTCCTGTTTTTTTATCTTTACGTGCTCCTGTTTCCATTGGGTGCATAACCATAAAATTTACTTTTACTACGTCACCAGTGTGGTACTTTTTAGGCTTAACTTTGATTAACGACTTTCTTTTTCCCATAATTTTTCCTTTAATATCTGTTTTTTTACTCAACTACTAGATTCAATAATTTGGAATCAACCACACCCACCAATTGTAACTTTTACATTTTGTGATGCACTCAAAAATTCACCTTTACTTGTCTCAACTAACGCCATAACATCTTGAGATACTCCAAGCTTTACACGTGTTGAAAAGAAAGCTTTTCCATTTGCTGGTGTTAACATTACATTAGCACAGCGTACATTACCATTTTTTGTAGCAAATACGTGGATAGCTTTAACGTAATCTACGTCACTCATTGGACTATCAACTTCTATAGTAACAGGAACAACTGCACCATTTTCTGCTATTTCTGGCGCTTTAAGATGCACCTTATTTGATTTAGTAATTGATTTTCCACCTGTAATCTCAGCTAACGCTTTATCAATTCCCATTTTTGTTGAAGAAGCTGTTTTCTCAGCTGCCATTGCAATTGATGGTGCAACTACTGAAGTAGCCGCAATTAGCCCCAGTCCTTTTATAAATGATCTTCTTTCCATTTTTTCCCCTCTTTATTTTAATTTGTGAAAAATTATACTATTTTGTATTCTTTTTCACAAGAGTAAAACCATTAACTCTATTAATGGTCAACGACTTTTTTATTATCATCTTAAATTAGATTTTTGATTTTACATTTTGATTGTAAAAATAGTATAAAATTTTGTATTGTAATAAGTTATAATATAGATTATATTTAAGTATATATGTAGAATAAGTTTAAGAAATAGTATAGTTTATGTTGAAATTAGCTTTTCTGGGAATATGTATGTAAATGTACTACCTTCATTTATCTTAGAGATTACCTCAAGTCGTATGCCTGCTTTGTCTATAATAGATTTAACAATATCTAGACCAATACCAAAACCACTTTCATTATTGTTCTCTCTATAATATCTCTCAAAAATACGATGGTTATAATCTATTCCTACGCCATAATCTTTAAATATGAGTTGATACTCATAGCCAACGCGTTTAAATACTACTTCAACATTAGTATCTTTATGCGAGTACTTAATAGCATTAGACAAGCTATTGTCAATAATTCTTTGTAATTTTGTTTCATTAAATGTTAAAAAAATATTATCTTCTACATTAGAAATTATCTGAATATTTTTGATAGCAGCAACTTCATAAAAGTATAGAATTGAGTCATTAATAACTTTACTTGCATCAATTCTTTTATAGATTAGGCTTTTTTGATCATCTTTAATTAGATAGTCAACATCTTTATAAATATTAGATAGTGCTTTAGTAGCTGCTTTAATACGTTGTAGGTATTTATTGTTTGGATTTTTGCGGTTATATAAATCTACATTTATGTTTATAATATTCAAAGTGGTATTAATATCGTGCATAGAATCTTTCATAAAATTATCTAATTGCTGATTGATTTTTTTAAAAGGAAGTGCAAAATAGTTTAGAAAAGAGAGCGAGAGGACAAAAAGAAAAATAAGTATTGAGAGCAGTACAATACCTACTTTTTGATAAACTGTAGAGTATGATATTTTGCTTGAAAGAATTATATAGTTTGCACTAAAATAGCGACCCTCTTCTAATGGAACAATTAAGTATGAGTTTCCTCTATAAATATGGTACCCAGATGAGAAGTCGTCCATCTCTATATCTATTAATGTAAAAATTGGATTAAAATTTAAATCATATAACCCTGATTGAACAGTTTCAAAACGAGGATATAAAAAAACTTCATTACTTGTTTTATCAAAATTCTCCATAGCATCAATGATTAGTGAAGAGCGCTGCTTAAGTTCAAACTCATTTTGCATCTCATAAATATTTTTTAGATATATAGTATAAATTAAAAGAGGAGCAAAAAGAATTGAAATCGCTAAAAAAGAGAAGAGTAGTGCACTTCTAATCGCATATCGTTTTTCATTCAATGATATATCCTAGCCCGCGGCGATTTTTAATTACTGAATTTGGTAATTTTTTTCGTAAATTATTAATTTGAACGCGTATATTTGCAGGATCCACATATTTACCCCATATCTCATCTTCAAATGTTGAAAGTGACACTACTTGGTTTCTTCGCTTTAATAAAACAAGAAAAATATCTTGTTCCATTTTACTTAATAGAATCTCTTTATTATTATGTATTAGTGTATTGTTTTCTAGGTTATAAATCAAACCCTCATTTAAGACTACTTCGTTCGTATTTTTATAATAAAAACTTTTACATGCGTATGTTAGACGTAACTCTAATTCATTTAAATCAAATGGTTTACGAATATAGTCACAACATCCAGAGTCATAACCCTCTTCCATACTATTAACATGTGTCATAGAGGTCATAAATATTGCTGGCATATTATTGTTCTCTTTACGTAAAGTTTTTAAGAGCTCAAATCCATTTAAGCCTGGAACATTGACATCAAGCAGTGCTATATCGTATCTGTTATCATAAGTTGCGTCATAAGCATCATTCCCATTATTAAATGTATCAACACTGTATCCAATCTCAATTAAAAACTCTTCAATGCTTGTACATAACGCATAATCATCTTCTAAAAGTAAGATTCGCATTCTCATTTTATAGTACCCGTAACTCTTTTTTTACCATTATCATAAATCAATGGTTGATTGTAACTGTTTAAGTCTTGTTTATTTGAGTACTCCTCTTTTTTCATTACATCATAAAAGTTTTTACGATAAAAATTAATTAAAAATGAGTTTTCCTCCTCTTTTGTGGCAAAATTATTGAGATTTTTTTTCGGCATTACAAATGTAAACATGCCAACATCATGACCTAAGAAGTTTTTCATCTGTACATAAAAGATATATCTATCTTTTTCAATAAAAATATGTTGATCTTTTAGTTTTTTGAAATCAACTTTATTTAGCGCATCTAGACTCAATGAATTATAACTTCTATTAGAAATTATGTAGTTTTCAACTGTAGGATTATTTTGCATTAAGACTGCAATATCATAAAAGTCATAATCCATTAATATAAACATATCAATTCCAAAATTCTGGAAAAATGATGTTGTTGCTTTAAAGTTGTCTAGTACCTCTACAAATCCTAGAAGCTTATCATCTTTATAAATTGGAACTGTTGCTATAATACTCAATCTGCGTGCCACTTCAATTGAAACACGAGGTTTTTTACTAGTTTTAAAATTTAATAAATCTTTTCTGTAGTCATTTAATGGCATGCCTGCATAGATATTATCCCAACTACGTGCAAATAGATGAAGGTCAGCAGTAATAATTTGAGTACGTACCAATTTATTAGTATGTTCTTGAACATCTTTCATAATATCGTTTAGTATATCAAAGGCAATATCTTCATCATTTTTATCTAATGCTTCAATCATATCTCTATTTTTTGAAAGGACAATTGCAAAACTAAGAGCGTCTGCTTTTTGTTTGTCAATTTGCCCTTTAAGAGCAATATTTAATTGATCGCTCACATCAAAAATAGTTTGCCATTTAACTTCATTTTGTAGGCGCCATAGAAAAATTAAGAAAATAGAAATAATTGATATAAATATAAAAGAGATAGTTTTTTTATTAAAATAATTCATAAACTCTGCTTAACTTAAGGTTTTTGACTATATATCAAATTTCGTAAGCAATTATTATAACAAAAACTTTCAATATAAAAATTTATAAACATTATTTTTTTGTATATATAAGGTATAGCTTTAATAATATGTAACTATTCTAATCAAAAAGTTGCATAGAATGGACTTCTTGTAAAACTAATTAAGATTAATTAATTTCAATAATCTAATATCTCCTTTTTTGGATTAAAATAAGTATTATAAGAAATATAAAAAATACTATAAAAACCTTCAGGTATGTTTGTACAATATTAAATCTATATTTTTGATTATCTATAGTAAAGTCATAATAACCAATCATCTCACCTAACTCTTCGCCTTTAGTTCCATGTATTACAGCAATTTTTGAAATTAGGTATTGGTTCTCGCCTTGTTCGATAATTGCGCCCTTGTCAGTATCACTATCTAATACGTGCTCTAGGAAGTCTAGTGTGAAAGAGTTGTTAAGTTGATTAATAAAGTATGTATCATCAATGGCAACAGGAGACATTTTACTCTCAGCTCTTAGTTTTTTTACACTATTTTTATGTAGAAGATATTGAAATTTTTCACTTGTAGCAGATTTGTCTAATGATTTAGCAATTAAATTTGGATCAAATCCAATTTCTAAAGCTCCAATGGCACTCTCATCATATATTATTGGAACTACGATTCTAAATACACCTCCAAATGGACAGCTTTGAAATCCTGATGTTGATACTGCTTTTTCATTTACAAGTTCAATTAACGGACGATCACTACTTAATGTATTATCAAAACTCTCTTTATCTTGTACCGGTAAGAACATTGAACCATCAGAGGAGTAAAAATGCATAGTCTTAAGAGATGGTTCCTCAGCTTGCATATCTAAAAATACATTGTACATTATGTCATAAAGTTCGTCCCGTTGTTTATGGGCGACAAGTGAGCTAATGTCATTATCTGTTGCTAAGTTATTTAGAACACCTGTATAATAATTGCTCCATTCATCAAGGTTAGAATCGAAAATATCTTTCATGTTTTTTACATGAGATAATAGTAAGTTTTGACGCTCTAAATTATTTTTTTTGGTATTGTAGATGATATAGTAAGTACTAAAACTTGCAAGGATTACAAATAGAGTATAAATCATATATTTAGACTGAATAATTTTTAAGAATAGTAATTTGTACTCGTGATACATTAAAAATCCTTCTAAATGTATAACAATTCATAGGCCTTTTGTAGATAACTAAATAGTTTTACAAAAGGCTACATTGTAGTTTTTATTCTCACAGATTAAACAAGATATTAATCTGTAAGAGTGTTAAAAACTTTTAATTACTATTTGATTTTTACGTAAGAAGCACCTTCTCGTTGTAAATCAATTATTTTAATTATTCCACCAGGTGTAACTTCAGCCATATCTAAAAGCTGATTTGCTTTTACATTTTTCTTCTCCATTGTGTTCCCACACGCATAAACATTAAGGCTATCACCAGCAGTCTGTTTGAGGCTGTCAAGTCGTCCTAATGTACCATTGCCTGCTGGCCCACCATGATGTAGATATGGTTTTTCTACAAAACCTGTATCTTTAAAATCTTTCATTACGTATTGTAAACATGGCCCTAGTGCTACTACATTAAGCTCAAAATCTACCATCTTTTTTTGATAATACTTTACAACATTACCAAGTGTATTTAACATTAAATGTACACGTTTTACATCAGGAAAATCACATTGGTACACTATTTTTACAGTGTCATCTTCTGAATCATCATCAGCTGCTGTTGCAGGTACTACTATTAACATTAGAGCGAATATCGTCCAAAACATTTTTTTTATTTCCATCTATTTTCCTTTCTAAAAAGCAGCTGTAACTTGGATTGCAAAACGGTTACCCATATTGTCCAAAACTTTTTGTGCCGTAGCATTGCCTGGAGCTTTAGCATCTCTGATGAGGTAGTTAAAGTCTATACGTGTTGCACCTTTGAATCTGTATGATGTACCAAGCGTTAATGTTTTAAAATCACGCTCACCTTTATCACTATTTGTTAGGCGATCTAAATAATCATAACGTGCAAATACTTCCCATTTTTTTGGCAATATATCATACTCAATATTTACGTAAGCACCATCTGCTTTATTTGAATCATCAAAAGCAAACTGAAATTGCCAATCTTCGTTCAATGGATCTGCATTTTTATCTTTAGCACCAGTATAAATCATACCAGCAGCTCTCATATATTCAGCCTCAAAACGGATACCATCATGGTAGTATGTCATACCAAGACCATAACGTTTTCTGTCTGCTTCAACTTCAGTTGTAGTAACTCCATCGTTTGTAAGAAGTTGACGTTTACCTGTCATCCCCCATACATAATATTTCATAGATTCAGTGAAGTAACCTCTTCCTTTACCGAAAGATTTTTCTGCTGCTAAATAACCATAATGAGTTTTTTGATTACCAGAGCTACTCATATCCACACCTTGACCATTACCTAGCATGTAGGCATAACTAATTGTCCAATCTTTTGCGATAGGCAGTGTATCAAAAATTTGTGCCCCAACATCTCTAAATGCTCCAATCGGACCATTTGGTGTTCCAGTATAGTGAACTGTTGATGCCCCACCTGCGGCTTTTCCTTTTTGTGCTGCACCAACATTGCTTACATGTCTTTCAAGTAGTTGTTGGTTTGAGAAGTTTGTAAATTCAATATAAGGAGATACAAAAACTGCTTGTAATCCCTCTTCGCTTGATGGAGTTTTAAACATACCTAAACGTAATTTTGCCCCTGGAACATGTTTTAATGTTACAGATGCATCAGTAAAGTATGTTGCTGTATCTCTGTGTCCAGCTATATTGTTAACACCATTATTTGCAAATTCAGTCATAAAAAAGTAGTCAACTAAATTTTCCTTATCAGCCATACCACGTAATGCTAACCTAGCACGAAAAGTGTTAAATCCTGACTGATCTGATAGGTCTGGGTTAAGTAGTGAAAATGGAGTTAAGTTACTTCCAGCAGCATTATGAGCCACAGTACCTTTATCTTTTTTATAGTTTGCTTGAATAAAACCCCATAGTTTAGGAGTCATTCTTCTATAAGGTACTTTAACACCTTTAGGAGCGACTGTCGTTGGTTGGACGCCTTGTAGCATTAGCCAATCTGCTGCATTGACCTGTAATCCACCCAATAATATTGGGGCAATTAAGGCAACTTTAGACAATGAACTCTTAAAAGAGTTTGTTTTTATTTTACTCATTGATTATCCTCTTTTTTAATTTATGATTTGAAATAGTAATAGGTGAATGTAAAAATAGTGTAAAAATATTATGATAGTAACTTAAAATTATTGTTTAAGTTTAAAAAGATAATTATTATAAATATTTGAGCTTTAGTGTAAATTTAGAAAGATGTACTTGGGATAAACTTTAGGATTCTACCATTATCGTCTGCAATATATAACATGTTGTAATCATCAAAACAGATACCTTCTTGGGCAAATTTTGGCAGTTTTATTTTGCTTATTGTTTTATTATTCTTTAAATTGTAAATGATTAACAAGTTTTTATTATCGCTAATCATGTATAGTTTATCATCATGATAAGTAAGTGCAGATATATCAAAATAACCATGATTAATAATTTTAATAATTTTAGCTTTTTTATTTTTTATATTATCAATTTGAAAAACTACAGAAGAGTCACTTTTTGGGTAGCTGTTGTAAGATTGATTAGATAAAAAAATATTACCATCGACTATTGTTATAGCTTCAAGTCCATGCTCTTTATCTTTTTTTAGAACTTTTATATCTTTAAATTTACGTTTGATTGAGATTTTCTTCTTTACCTTAAGTCTCTTTTGCGATACAACAAAAATAGAATCTTCTCCCTCAACTGCAAATAGAAGTAGACCTCTATCATTATCGCAAGCAACTCCCTCTAGGTCATAGTTACCAATTTTCTTATCTCTAAGAATTTTGCCCTCTTTTGAAATCTCATATACTTTTCCTTCATCATTTGCAATAAATAATGAATTACGGATAGTTGAATAACATATACCAGAAGCTTCTGGTATTTTTGCTATTACATTTTTATCTCTAGAATCTAAATTATTTGCTAAAGAAATATTTAAAAAAATAGACATAATTATTAAAAATTTTTTCATGTTGACCTTACCTTAAGTGAGGCGATTATAACAATAGTCGCTAATAATATCCCTGTTACTATAAAAAAATCTTGAACACCGAAGTAGCTTACTATTGGGTGAAAAATAATAGGTGAAAAAAACTGTCCAGCAAATAGTGAACTTGTTAAATAACCTGAGGACTTAACTCTTTTAGTGTGATGCGCACGACTTAACATCCAAGCTGACATGTTAGTCATTAAAAGTCCACCACCAAAACCCATTATTGGTGATGTAAAGAAAAATAGGTGAACATCTCTAACTAAACCTATGAGAATGAATCCAATACTAATGATAGCCATACCAATTAGATAAATAGTTCCAAATTTGTATCTTTTTCTAAAATGAGAGAATGACAATGCGCCAATTCCATTTGAGAGAAATGCTAGTGCTATAATACTTCCAGCCAAAGATCCACTCGCTCCAAAATGGTTCATAATTAAGAATGGCATTTGTGTTGGTAAAATGTAAAAAACTATCATTAGGAAAAAAGCAAGTAGATATATTAGAATTAAGTTTGCATTAAAATCAGCTACTATTGAATTATTTAATACATTGCTCTCTTTTAAAAACTTTGCGACAAGTGGAATGAGCAAAAAACCTACCAGATAAATACCAAATGAGTATCTCCAATTTAAATCACTTAAAAATCCGCCGCCAATTACAAAAAATACACCACCAAGTGAGATAAAAGCACTCTGCATTCCCATAAACTTATGTCTAGTATCACCATCAAAATAGTCACCAATTAAAGAGGTTGATACAATCATTAAAACAGCTACTGTTACTCCTAGTAACAGTCTTGAAACTAAAATCATATGAAGATTCTCAAGATATAACCCTGCACTTCCAAAAATAGAAAATAGGAAAAGTGCAACAATTGTAGATTTATATTTGCCAATTTTGTGGATTAGGTGCCCTAAAAATGGGGCTAATAGTGCAATTGAGAGTGACGGTAACGTAATCATGAGCCTTGATAAAAATTCTATATTCTCTTCATCTAAAAAATAATCTTTTAAACGAGGTAGTGTGGTTATGATTGCTACATTAGACATAATTGTTGTCATAGCTAGTAGGAGTAAGGTTGTTTTTGTTAGGTTGTTTATATTTTGCAAAGTATTTTCCTCCATAAAATTTTCGATTGTATCATACTTTGAAAAAAGCCAAATTATCAAATATGATAGAATTACAAAAAATAGAATAAAGAGAACTTATGAAAACAGTGGAACTTAAGATAGATGATGACTTTTATGATGAGTTAGTGAAAATGTTACCAAAAAACAAAACTACAATTGTAGATGATAATTTTTTAAAGCACCAGAAAATTTTAAAAGAGGAATTAGAAAATTATAAAAACGAAAACTTATCTTTTACTCTCTATCAAAGCTCAATAGATAAGACAAATAAGTGGGTTGAGAAGGATAGAAATGAACATAGTTAATTCAGAAAACTATCTTGTACAGTTTAAGAAAATAGTTGATGATTTAGTATCAGAAGATGCAAAAAATGCAAAAAAGTTTAAACTTTATATTGATACTGTAGTTTTAAATTTAGCAACAAAACTAAAAAAATATAAACAATCGCACTACTTTGAAGATGAAAATATAAAAGATATTCAGCATGAGGGTTACACAATAACTTTTTATATCGATGAAGTAATTGGGATTTGTGTTCTATTGGGAATTGTTAAAAAATAGTTATTTATGATTTCGTTAAGAAAGTATATAGTAAAATTTTTGTAAAAGTTTAGGTAAAAATTATTGATTGATTTAAAAAAATTAAAAATTTTGTCTAGAGAATTGTCACTTCTTTATGTTGAAGATGATAAAACTCTTAGAGATGAAACATATAAACTAATGTCACAACTGTTTAAAACTGTTCATTTAGCAGAAGATGGTGAAGATGGCTTAACACTTTATAAACAGTTTTTTTTAGATACTGGTAATTATTATAATATAGTACTTAGTGATATCAAAATGCCAAAACTTGATGGAATTGGTTTAAGTAGAGCTATTTTTGATATTAATTCAGAGCAAAAAATAATTGTTGTATCTGCACATAGTGAAAAGGATTATCTTGTTAATCTTATTAATATCGGTGTTAATGCATTTATAGAAAAACCATTTAGTGATAATATTTTTGAAGTATTATATAAGATGTGTTCTACTTTCCAAAATGAGAGTAGTATTAATCTTGGTGATGGTTACTGCTACAGCTCATTTCGTAAGGTTATACTTTTTAATGATGAAGAGATTATGTTAAGCGATAATGAGATTAAATTTTTAGAGCTTTTACTAAATAATAGTAATCAAAGTTTCATGGCAGAGGATATTTTTAATCATCTCTATTATGATAATGTTGAAAAAGAGTTTTCATCAGATTCTATAAAAAGTTTAGTAAAACGTCTTCGTAAAAAGATACCAAAGAACCTAATTCTTAATAGCTATCAGTCAGGATATCGTTTAAATCTTCGCTAAATAATTGTTCTAGTTTTGCAAGAAGTATGTTACATTAACCTTATACAAAAAGTTAGTTTGACACTTTTATGACACTTTTATGACACTTTTATATTTTAGAATACTTTAATTCTTTTCTTTAGAAAATATAATTAGTATTAAATTAAGGTTATTCCTAATGAGTGATGATTATGCTTTAACTATCAATGACATTTTTTTACAATGTAAAGGTGCAAACTCTATTACTGTGCCTTTGAATAAATTTGACATGACATCAATTTTTGTTAGTGTAGTAGATCCAATATTTAAATCAAAGACTATGACACAAATTTTATGTGGAATAAATTATGATGAGTCTGAATCTTCAAAAATACGCTATCAAATTGCTATAGTTATATTTAAATATCTTACTGTAGATTGTAAACAGGTAAAACAAGAAATTTCAGGATTAATGAATACATTACTTCTTTTGAAATGTGAACTAGAAGATATTTTAGAAGCCTTTGATGTCCTTCATGAAAAACTACTTGAATGGTTAGATGTAAATAAAGGTAAGAAAACATCATTATGGGAAGAGAAATTTAATAATGCAATCAAACATGTTAGCTCAATAGTTGACCTAAAGCATCACTCTCATAAGATTTTAGAGAATACTGTCTCAAAAAAAGATTGTAACTCTGTTATAGATAAGAGTCGGTACAAGGATATGCACTATAGTGATGATAGGAAAATAAGTGCGCTTGATTTTTCAAAAGTAAATGAGATTGATAATGAGCTAATTGATGATTTAAGTGATTATGAAAATGAGATGAGTGATTCTCTTTATGAAAATGAACTCTTAACACCAAACATGATTAATCTTAGTTCTAATGTATTAGAACAGTACTCAAAACTGCTAAATCAGACAGTTGAGTTTAAAGATTTAGCTTACTGTATTGAATCAATAACACTAATTCTAAACAATTTGGATGTAGAAAATCTTGATGCTAAACAGGTTAAAAAATTGAAGATATATTTAGAAAATATTATTAGTGATCTTAGTGATTGGAAAGAGAAAATGTTTATAGCCTGTAATACATTAGATATTCACTACCTTGATGCATCTATGCTCAGTAGTTGTGCCCAGATTGAGATGTTAATTACTCCTGCTGTTGAAGATGAAGATGAAGATGAGTTAGAACTTTTTTAAATATTCTTTTAGTCTTGGAAGAAGTCAAATTAATATATAAGATAATTATAAATTTTTATATTTATTAAAAATAATTTATAAATTATATTTATAATTTTGTTAGAAATATTAAGATAATATGCCAAAATAGTTATCTTAAGGAAAGTAATGCCTGCGCGAAATGAGAGTTGTCTTACGCTAGACAATAGTTTTTTAGAAGATATTCCAATTACATCTCAAGAGTATAATGATATTTTAGATATTCAGCAAAAAATATTAAGTATGATGGCATCTAAGGGGAGTTCTATTGATATTCTAGGACACTTATGTACTTTAGCAGAGACTCTGTTGCCAAATTCAGTAGCATCTATTATGATGTTAGATGAGACAACAGGATTAATGAATGTCCTTACTGCACCATCTATTGGAAAAGATGGACATGATGCATTAGCTAATTTAAAGCCTGGAACAGGTGGTGGTTCTTGTGGTAATGCTGTCTTTTCTAATGAACCTCAATTTGTAGAAGATACATTTAATGATGTGAGATGGAGTGATATCCGCCACATTGCTCATGATTTTAATTTATGTGCATGTTGGTCAATGCCAATTAGAAATGAAAAAAATATTGCTATTGGTTCATTTGCTCTTTCTTCATTTGAGCATAGATCTCCATTGGCATTTCATAAAAAGCTCCTAGAGAGTGCTGCGTCTATTGTGAGTATTATTTTAAAGAATCAATTTAATGAGAAGCGTATTCAACTTTTTTCAGTTGCCATGCAAAATGCATCTGAGGGAATGATTATTACAGATAAAGATAACAATATTATTGAAGTTAATCATGCTTTTGAGAAGATTTATGGGTATAAAGAGAGTGAAGTCATTAATAAAAATCCAAAAATTTTTTCTTCAGGAAAGCAGAGTAGTAGTTTTTATACAAGAATGTGGCAAAAGGTAAATGAAAATTCTAAATGTAGTGGTGAGATAGTAAATAAACGTGCTGATGGATCATTGTTTACTCAATGGATGAGTGTAAGTGCTATTCATGATGAACGTGGAAATGTACAAAATTATCTTGCTATTTTTAGTGATCTCACAGAACTTGAAAACTCACATAAACTTATTGAACATCTAGCCTATCATGACACATTAACTAAGTTATATAATATGACACATTTGGAAAAAGCTTTAGCCTCTCAAGATGAGTCGACTCTTATATTACTAAATGTAGACAATTTTAGTTACTTTAATGCAGTTTATGGTTTTAGCATTGGCGATAAACTTTTAATTGAAATATCTAAATTACTAAACAATAACTTTAATGCAGATAGCTGTTATCGAATTAATTCAGATCAGTTTGCTCTTTTATTTAAGAGTGCAATTGATATGAAAGAAAAAATTCAACAGATACAAAACTATTTTTATGGTGAACCTATTAAAGTTAGTGATATTTCTTTAAATATTTCATTTACATATGGAGCAAGCCAGGGACATAATACTCTATTTTTAAATAGCTCTCTTGCAATTAAGCAAGCAAAAGATAGTGGTAAAAATCGTTATCATATTTTTAATATAGATGAAGACATTGTAGATCAGTCAGATAGAAAGAATTTTATCTCATCAAACAATCTTCTTCATAGTGCATTGGAAAATGATTCTATTGTTCCATTCTTTCAAGGTATACGAAATAATAAAACAAAAGAGATTACAAAATTTGAGGTCTTAGCGCGGATTGTGAATGAGACTGAAATTATCTCACCACATCGTTTTTTAGAGTCAGCACATTTTTCAGGTTTATGGCCAGAGATCACTAAGTTGATGATTGATAAAAGTTTTAAGATAATGTCAACAAATGAGTATACATTTTCTATTAATATTACAGAAGATGACTTAAGTAGGAATTACTTAGGAAAATATTTAAGAAGTAAGTCTGAGGAGTATGATATTGCCACTGAGCGTGTTATTTTGGAAATCTTAGAAGGAGTAAGTGCTGATGGTAAAAAAAGCCATATAGAGCAATTAAATGGTCTTAAACAGATGGGTTACCTTTTAGCAATAGATGATTTTGGAGCTGAGTACTCGAATTTTGAAAGAATATTAGATTTAGATATAGATTTTTTAAAGATTGATGCAAAATATATTAAAGATATTGATATTAATTCAAAAAGTTATGAAGTAGCTAGAGCAATCGCATATTTTGCAAAAAATGCAAATATTCCATCTATCGCAGAATTTACTCACAATGAGTCAGTTCAAAAAATTATAGAGGAGTTAGGTATTGATTTCTCTCAAGGGTTTTATTTTTCAGAACCATCACCATTTCCTGAAATAAAATTTAGTACTTAAACATCTCATCAACATCTTTAGATGTTAACCAGCACTCATCTGGTAGGAGATGTAGATGTGCTAGTGTCTCATAGTTTTGAAAATCTTTTGTATCAAAAAGGTTTTTGCTCTCTATTTTAAGAGCTATTTTTGTCTTTTCATTTGGAACTATTATTTTTATGGCGCTTAAGTTCTCAGATAAGCTTGATTTCATTAATTATCCCTATCTGTTAAGTGGATTCCCATTTGGCGTCTCAATAGCACCAAGATTTTTCATAATTGAGCTTATTTCAGTATCAAGCCCATTCATCCTTTTAAGTTGATCTTTATCTGTTACCCCAAGTGCTGCAATCCAAGAAGAGAGGGTAGGCATACCAAAAACAATTCTGTTCTCACCCTCTTTTACATACATATATATCGAACACGGTGCAAAAATACCAGCAATTGGCATGGCATTTTTACTATCAAATACTTCGTATGAAAAAGGGATGTGGCAAAGGTCATATGACCAAAATGTCACAAAGTCTTCTAGTACGCTCTCATCACCATTGAAACTATTCTTAGCATCATAGTAACCAGCTATAATATAACCTCTATCTTGAAATGATGTTTCAAACTTCTCTTGAAACTCATCTAGAAAATCATCAATATCTTCAGGCTCATCAAAAGGTATCTCAAAGTTCATCATTGTGTCTTGCGCATAACCCTTAAGTTCAACGTAACTCTTTGTACCGCCTATCTTCTCTTTAATCATTTTATCTAGTGGAATGAATGCTTTGGTAAAATCTTTTCTAATTTTTTTATTCTCTATCTGTAAAATATCTAATATAGCTTCAGGCGTTAAGTGTGCTATTACTGTAGTATTTTGTTCAGCTTTTGTTCTATACATATGTAAATTAACTGGACTAAAAGCACCAATGCGTGGATCTATATTAAACATTGGTCGTACAACTTTATCTATGTAGAGTGAGCTAAAGTTTAGAGTTGCAAGCTCTGTTGAACCAAAGTTATTCTCATAAACAGTGTTTACGTTGTGGTGAGGGTCATTAAGGTAGAAACCAATTGTAGATAAATCTTTTTTTGTAAAGTCATAAAACTTTTTGTCTATAACTTCATTTAGCGTGTATTTAACGGCTAGTATTTTATTATTTGATGGTGTATATTCTACATCACCTTTTTGCGGGGCAGCAAAAGCAATACTTACTAGAGATGCTAGCCCTATCGCTTTTGCTACTATTTTCATCTATTCAATTAACTCATTAACTACATCTTCAATCATTTTCTGAGCAGCTCTTAATGGTTTAAGCGCTTCTTGCTCTTTAATGTCTGAAGCAGTTACCCAGTTTTCAACCGATGCAAAACCCATATGCACAGTATCTTCATCTTTTTTCTTATACATGTAGAAAGTACAAGGAGCAAATGCACCAGCTTCAGGGTGATTTTTAGATACTGGAAAGATTACATCAAATTTACAGATTGAGTATGTATCATAAAAGTCATATGCTTCATAACCAGCGGTTGTGAACTCATCATTTAAATCAATATAACCTGGGAATAGAAAACCAATAGGCTCTAATTCTCCCTCAAATTCTGCTTGGAAAGACTCTTTAGCTTCTACTATATCGCTACCCTCTTCAATTTCAAATTCAGTTGTAAATGTAGTAGCTAGTTTTGACTTACTTAATGTTTTAACATCTAATGTCTGAAACTTACCACCTGGCAATGCTTTTGCTAATGCATCATTTAAAAGGTTGTAGTATGCAATCAAATCTTTGTCATCTTCAGGAATTTGAGTAATTCTAGACATTCCATGAAGCGTTAGTGTCGCCATGTTAAGTGTATGTGCTGTATCATCTGAATATATTGACATACTTAATGGAGATAGTAGCCCAGCACCTGGATGCTTTTTCACTAGTGCTAAAACACTTTTTGGGTGGTGTGTAATCATTAAGCGGTATGTGTTGTAGTACTGCTTATGGAATCTTAAGTTAAATGGCTTATTCATATCGTTATTACCATCAACAATAAATCCTAGTGATTCAAATGCTGCATCTATTGTTTTGCTTGTAATTTTACCAGCAGGTGCTGTAAAAATTTGAATATCTTGTGTATTGTTTTTTGCATCTTGTTTTTTGCTAAAAGCTGATGCATCTGAAATAGCCAGTGTAAGTAGGGCACTTACTAAAAGTAACATTTTTTTCATTCTTGTCCTTTGAAATTTTAATAGAACCGTTAAGTTAACCTGTTTTATATGAGTAACGCCTTAATTTTTAATAATAGATATAGAATCTCCTCTTTTTATAATACCAGAGGTAACAACTTTTGCAAATATTCCTCTATCTGTCTTTAAAAGTTTTGGTAGTTTAGAGTTGACTTTAGATAGACCTTTGCATAGTGTAGAGTTTTGGGAGATTTCTAATACTACTTTTCCAATTTTTACTTGCGTACCAATTGGCAATTCATATGGATTATAATCTAGTAGAATGTTCTCTCCTAAATCACCATAATTAATCTCTATCTTTCCACTTTTTGCTAAATCATAGCTCATCTTTGAAGCAAGCAAGACAGATCGTCCTATATCTTTTGCATAAAATTTATCATTTTTTACACCATTTTCATCTAGATGTAGCTCTAATCTGTTTTCTCTATTTGGGGTGTTTTTTGTAGAAATATATAGTTCTAGAACTTCTCCCTGAGAGTTTTGCATCACTTAGCTCCTTATAGTTCTTTTTCGAAGTCTTTTGTATCAACATAATCTTGAAAGCTCATATTTTTGTACGATTCACTTTTAATAAACTCTAATGTTAATATAAATTTCTCTTTTCTTATAACTCCAGGTTGGGAGTAGATAATATTGTAATCTTTATTTATAAAAATTGATGTTGGATAAAATTTATGACCAAGATGTTTTGCAAATTTACGTTTTGAACCTTTAAAATCTTTAAAGGTTACTAAGCCTTTTTTTTTAATATCAATATACTCAAATAGAAAGTCATTTTTTAAATATGCTTTTATCTGTTTATCATTTAATATAATTTTTTTCATTCTTGTACAATAAGAGCAACCAGTCTGACCTAGAAGGATAAGAAGATGTTTATTCGTCTGTTTGGCTTGTGAAATTAGTAAGTCTATATTTACATCTTGTGCAAAGATAGTTCCATGAAAGAGAGTAACTAAAAGTATTACTTTAATTACTACCCTTCGCATGATAGTCAAAATTATTTAATTTTTTTAGTTGATGACTTGGTATTACCAAGAAGGTCTTTCCATGTCATAGTAACTTTTTGACCCTTTTCGCCTCTAAATTTATATTTTAGAATTGGGTTTTTAGATAAAAACTGACTAGTAGATACTTCGTAAACAATTTTTCCATCTACTGAAGCTGTTACGTATGTAATAAAATTAGGTTTCACACCTTTTTTCTTAGCTTGATCGTAAGTAATCATGTCATGTTGCATCATTACTTTTGCTTTAACGATACCATTTTTTGCTTTTGCTTTAAGTTTCATTTTTATTCCTTAATCTGTATATTTTTAAAAGGCTAATTAGCCTTCACATCCACCAAGTGCAACTTGCAATGTTTTATTTGCAACATATAACTTACCATCAAGACCTTCAACAACAACTGTCATTGTCCCAGATGCTTTCATTTTAATTTTTAAAGAGTAATCAATAATTCCATTTTCTTGTACTGTCCATACAGCAACTGTACTCTCAGGGTTTGCATCTTGAAATAGTGCTACAGATTTTGCAGCAATATTTGAACTAATGTCAACAGGAATAGCTCCACCATTAGCAGCAACATCAGGAGTCTTTAATGTTACACCCTCTTCTATTAGTTTACCTGAACCATAAAGCTTTTTAATTGAATCATCAACAGTATGTGATGTCCAAGTACCTGGCTTAGTCTTTCTATAATCTGTTGCGCTTAGGCTGCTTGGCATCATAGCAGCAACTGCTACGGCACCAAAGCTTAAAAATTTTCTTCTTTGCATTTTCATTCCTTTTTATATAGTTACTATATTAATTTATTTGCTATTTACCATAAAGTCAATTATCATTTTAATTTGCTTATCGGTAAGATCTGGATTTCCACCTTTAGCAGGCATACCACCCTCTGTTCCACTAATAGCATTAGCTAAGACTTTATCCATACCTTTACCTGTGTAACCAGCCCAATCAGCACTACCTGGTGAAAGAAAGCCTGAGTGACATGCTGCACAGTTGTCGCCGTACGCTGCTTTTGGATCAAAAGCACCCTCTTTTTTAGGAAGATCTCTTACTACTGAAATTGGTGGTAAAAAGTCTTTTATCCCTCCACCTTCTGGAATACGTACTATTTTAACACTTTTCTTTTGACAATTTTTCATACAACGTTTATTTGGTTTAACTTTAGGAGTACCAAAGTTTTTCCAGTTGCTGAAATATTTACGAGCATTTTCTTGACCATGTGGACCATCAATTACTGGTTCAAAACCATGTTTATTTGGCATTTCAATTTTTAAGAAATTATCTTGATTTAGCTCAAATTCATCATCAGCTACTTCACCATCAACTCTAAGTTCATTGATGTATAACATATATGCAGTTAGTGCATAAGTCTCATCATCACTCAAACTTTTAGTATTAGGATGTGGCATACCAGATTGAATATACCACCACATTGTACTAGCATCTGGCCAATATGATCCAAATACACGTTGCGGACCATCAGCTTCAGGATCGGGGTATCTTTGATTTTTTAGAGATTTTTGGATGTCATAAGCATTTCCTTTAGAAAGTGATGGGTATCCACCACCACCTGATCCAAAGTCACCATGACACATAACACATTGTGCTTCATAAAGCTCTTCACCCTCTTCAGCAGTACCAGAACCTTTCGGTGGGTGTTGAGTTGGTGTTACATCTTTGTCCCATGCAGCAACTTCATTTTTTGTTGCAGCTCTTCCGATTTTGAAGCTTAATTTATCAACTTCAGTATTTATATAGTATGGACCTGATTTACCATTTACTGTTGGGTAGTAAACACCACCATCAATAACTGATTTACCGTTAAAATCATATTTTGATGTAACAGTTGCGCTTCCTGCATTTGCAGTAGCCATTAAGAGTGTAGCTACTGTAGCTATTAATGCTAATTTACGATCTAATTTGAACATGGTTTACCTTTCCTTCTTTCGTTACTTCCCAAGTTTCTACGGCATTTCTATGATATACAGCTTCAACACCCATAATTGATGTCTCTTGATCAATTGTTGGTTGAATATAACCTGCATCATCCATAGCACGAGTTGTTAAAAGAAGTGGTTTTCCATCATACACATGCATATAACTCCAACGAGTCCAAGACTTTGGTAGAACAAGACCTTTTAAACTAGCTTCAACGTAGTTTTTACCGCCATCTAAAGAGATGTCAACACCAGTAATTGTACCCATACCGCTCCAAGCTAAACCTTGAATTTCTACTAAGTCACCTTTTTTAAGGTTTTTACCAGCCCATGGTTTTTCTGGTGATGGGTGTGTTACAGTTGAATTTACTTCGTTTGCATAGAAGTGTTGGATTGCTTTACCAGTTGGTTTAAGGTCTGTATATTTAGATGTTTCTTCTTTCGCATAAAATGGATCAGAAGCGAATTCTAAACGTTTAACCCATTTAACACATAAGTTGCCTTCCCAGCCTGGGAGAAGTAGACGCACAGGATAACCTTGCTCTGGACGAAGTGCTTCACCATTTTGTCCCCAAACTAGCATTGCATCATCCCATACTTTATCCATAGGAACAGTTCTGCCCATTTCAGAGTTGTCAGAACCCTCAGCTAGCATCCATAATGCCTCTTTTTTTACACCTAAATCTTTTAAAATAGTTTTGATATATACACCGGTCCATTCAGCTGAACTCATAAAACCTTTAGCAAATTGTAAAGAGTTAAACTGAGGTCCTCTCCACTCTTGACCACCATTTGCTGGACACTCAATAAAGTGAGTACGTGTAACACTTGGGTAACGTTTAAGTTCATCAAGTGTCATAACAATTTCTTTGTCTACTAAACCGTTAATCATTAAACGATATTCGTTAGGGTCAACGTGCGCTGTACCACCGTGTGAACGACTAAAGAATAGTCCGTTTGGTGTAATGATACCTTCTGATTCATGTATAGGTGCAACAGCTATAGATGCTTGAAAGTTACCAGAAGCTAATAGTTTTGTATTTCTTCTAATATTGTTATGCTCATATGCTGAGGGGATTCCGTAACGGTTTTTTGTTACAGGATCACCTAGTTTTTGTCCCCATTTAGGATGGTGCATAATTGCAGGATCATCTTTACCTGTTGATGCACCAGATGCGAATAGACTTGTTCCAGCTAGCGCAGTAACTGAAACAGCTGCTTTTTTAAAAAAATCTCTTCTGCTTGGTGCTTCAGAGTTTTCATTTGGTTTTTTGCTCATTCTTCTCCACTCCATTTCAAAAATATTGACGCTTTTAAAGCGTGTATCTCTACTAAATTTTATACATTAAACTGCATAGTTATTGTTTAGGTAGAAAATATTACCGACATATTCTATTACATTTATCTTAATAGTAATGCAAATGTTATAAAAGTTATTACATTTATTGCATTTTATAGAAGATAATGTATTACCAAACGAAACACTCGCAACAAAATAGCACAGTTTAAAAATAAAGCAATTATATTTCACATAATTTTGCTAATATTTGGGCATAAGCTACATATGAACTAATAACATCAATAATTAAAACAGATAAAAGTGTAATAATTGTGAAATTATCGAGAATCTTGTGCGTTACCAATGGAAACAGAAATTGCGCTTAATATGAGAATACTATTTTGATAATTTTGGATTTATTTTAGAAGCCATTATTCCCCTTGGTGGGGAATAAGTGGAATAAAACTATTTAAATAGTTTTGTAAGTTCTTTTTCAATTGCTCCAGGAACTGTGGCGATTGTTGTAAATTCTGTCATAGAAAGAAGTGGATAACTAAGTGCTATATAGTATTTGGGATTCATTGCCACTGCTTTACCGTTTTCTATTAAAATGGTATAAGGTAGTATCGCACCATTATGAAGACCTATTTTTTTAACAAACTTTTTAGTTCGTTTTTTAAGGTCAACTGCTACTAAGTATCTATCGTCTGAAAGTTTTAACGTAAAGATATATGCTTTTTTTGCATTTTTTTCAGCTTTTGCTACTAGTTCAGATGTAGTACCTTTACCTAACTCCATTACGTCTTCATAGTATGGCATACCGAACATGAAATGATATTTACCAATGCTATTTACATCAAGTTTATCATCTGACCCATTAAGTGGTCCAAATACTTTTTCTAAAGCTTCTGTTACAGGTTTTAACATAGCCTCTTTGTAATCACCTTGCATATATGCGCGAGCAAAATAGTCAGGGTTTGTAATACGTACTTTTTTATTTTTATCATCTACTAAAAGTTTCATTGTTGCTAAAAAGCCACGACCATTTACATTTGCCACGCTTTTTAGTTTATTGTTAGTAAAAACTATAGAGTTATATAACCCTTTTTTTTCTACTTTTGTTGTGCCAACAATTGTAAAACCTGCTTTTTCTAGTTTAGCTTTAGAGGTCTCTATGTCTGAATAGGTGCCATCAAAGTATGTACTCAAGTCTGCTGCATAAGATGGTATAGCTAGAAGAGTTACAAATATTAATTTAACTATATACTGCATCTATTTCATCGCCTTTACTTTTTTACCACCAAGCTCTATAAATGTTGCAATAATTTCATCATCTATATCTTCAACAAATTTAAGTTTTTCTGGATTAGTTATAGATATTACGTTAGCCCAGTTTTGCAATCTTGGCATTCCAACATACATTTTTCCGTTTTTTATGTACATATATACAGAACATGGTGCAAACAGTCCAGCTTCAGGACGGTCATTAAAAATTGCATCTGAAAATTTCATATGACATAATGAATAGACCCAATAAGCATCATATGAAAAATCTTCTTCCATATCATCATAAGCTTCTTTTAGGTTTTTATAACCGGCAATTATATATTTTTTATCTTCAAATGCTTCCTCAAATTTCTCCTGAAAATCTTCAGCAAAATCTTCAGCATTACCATCTACATCAAATTCAAAAGTCATCATAGTCTCAGCTGGTAAAGCAGTAAACATAACTTTTTTTTCAGTTGTTGGGTTCATATTCTTCTGAATGCTTTCTTTTAATGGTTCAAACATAGATGCAAATTCAGCTCTAGCACTTTCATCAGTTACGCCAACAATATCCATCATAACTTCAGGGTTTAAATATCCCGCCCATGTCATATTTTCTGTTTTCTTTTTGTACACATGGAGATTAAAAGGAGAGAAACCACCAATTTGAGGATATTTTTCTAATAATTTACGCAATTTTTTATCACTTGCAATACTAAAGAAGCCAAGATTATCTAATTTTGTACTTCCAAATTGCTCAACATATGCATTATTTACATGCGGATGAGGATCACTTAACACAAAATCTATAGCTTCAAGACTATCTACAACTTTCATAAAGTTTTTATCTTGATCTCCAGCAACACCATATAAAGTTGCTCCAACACGCTCTTGTGTCTTGCTCACAGTACTATTAGAAACTGCACAGCCACTCATTCCTGCTACAAGCGTTAGAGCGATTGTAGACTTAAGTATCGTTTTTAACATATTGTTCCCTTGAAAAAAAAGTGGTAAATTGTATCATAAAAGCATATAAAGAAAAAGCTGTTAAAATATCAAATTAAGTTTTGAGGGATATGTTTGTTAAAAAATATTAAACGTGAATTAAATGTATTACAATTTAGGACAGAAACTGACTTTGATTTAAATTTAGAGAAATTGATTTCATTGATTAAGTCCTCTTCTTATGATGCACTAGTTGTTGCACCTGAAGTATGTTTGACAGGTTTTGCTTATGAAAGGTTTGAAGAGGCTGCTGAGTTTTCTGCTATTGCTATGAAAGCTATATTTGAAGTATTAGATAAAAGAGTGGTAATTTTAACAATGATTGAAAAAATAGGTAATCATTTTTTTAATGTAGCAAAAGTCTTTAGTGATGGAAAAATTATTCATGAACAAAAAAAGGTACATTTATTTGTAATTGGAGATGAAAGAAAATATTTTACTCAAGGTGATGAGGGTGATATTTCAATTTTTGAAGTTGATGGTATTAAAGTTGGGATATTAATCTGCTTTGAGCTTCGTTTTAAGAATCTTTGGCAAAAACTAGAGGGTTGTGATTTAATCTGTGTACCGGCTATGTGGGGAAAACCTCGTGCTATGCAATTCGAGGTTTTGACCAATGCATTAGCTGTAATGAATCAATGTTTTGTCGCAGCATCAGATAGTTCAAATAATGATATGGCACGTAGAAGTTCAATTGTAAATCCATTTGGTGAAGTAAGCATAGATGATGATTTAGAGTCTATAAGTGGTGAGTACTCTAGTGAGAGTATCAAAAAAATGCGTCGATATGTAAATGTGGGGTTGTCATGAAGAGAAAATTGAGTTTAATGCAAAATGAAAGAATGGCAGATGAAATATCTAAATGTTTCAGTATAGATGATAATGTATATAGAGCAATTTCAAATTCTAGTAGAGAGGAGTTCGTCCCAAGTGGTTTTGGTCATCGTGCCTATTCATTAGATGCTTTGCCAATAGCTTCAAAACAGTGGATAAGTTCACCTTTAACAGTTGCAAAGATGACTCAATATTTGGAGCATGATGGATGTGACTCTGTGCTAGAAATTGGTTGTGGAAGTGGTTATCAAGCAGCAGTCCTAAGTCAGCTATTTAGACGTGTGTTTACAGTTGAGAGAATTTCTACTCTTTTAAATGAGGCAAGAACAAAGTTTTCTTCACAAAATTTACATAATATTCATGTTCGTTTAGATGATGGACAGTTTGGTTGGAATGAGTATGCTCCGTATGATAGAATCCTTTTTTCTGCATCAACTCCTAATATCGCTCATGAACTTTTTCGTCAACTTAAAGATGGTGGTATCTTAGTCGCGCCAATTGAGAAAAATGGTGTGCAGACAATTACACGTTTCCAAAGAGATGGAAATAATATAATCCCTAAAAATTTAGAGGTGTGTGAATTTGTACCAATTTTAGAAGGAACTGAATGAAATCAATTTTATTTGTATGTTTGGGAAATATCTGTAGATCACCTCTTGCTGAAGCTATTGCTAAAAAAATATATCCATCTTTAAAGGTGGAATCATGTGGTATAGGTTCATGGCATATTGGCGAATATCCATGTTCTAACTCTGTTAAAATAGCAGCACTTCATAAGGTAGATATTAGCAATCATAGAGCTCGCCAAATAACAGATAATGATATTAAAGAGTTTGATTATATTGTCGCACTAGATGATAGTAATTTAAATAATCTAAAAGCTATGGGTGCAACGAATGCTGTTAAGTTGGGAAGTTTTGGATTTGAAAACAAAGATGTCCCAGACCCATACTTCTTCGCAGGATTCGAAGGTTTTGAATTGGTCTATGACATGATTGATGTTTGTGTTAAAAATCTGCTAAAAGAGCTACAGGCTCAATAGATTTTATTGACACCCTACACACTCTTGATTTCTATCTTGTACTTCATCAACTGCCTCAGGAGATTGACTTCTTAGGTAGTAGGTAGATTTTAGACCAAGTCTCCAAGCCTCACTATATATTTCATGCAGTAGCTTTCCACTTGCAATCTCTAAAGATATAAATATATTTAGACTCTGTCCTTGATCAATCCACTTCTGTCTTACAGCACCTGCTTTAATTAAAAGCTTTTGATCTATCTCATATGATGGTTGATAATAAGCCCAAGTATCTGGTGAAAGATTAGGCGCGCAGACTGGGATTAGTCCACTTAAATTTTCTTCATACCATTTACGCTTATAAACTGGCTCAATCGCTTGCGTTGTACCAACTAAGATAGAGATGGAACTAGTTGGTGCGATTGCCATTAGGTAACCATTGCGCATACCATGAGCTTTTACTTTTTCACGTAGTTCATCCCATTCATATGTTAGACCAAATAGACCGCCTCTATCTACAAGTCGAGCAACTTCTGGTTTTACATGATCCATAGGCATAATTCCTTTGCTCCATTTTGAACCATTAAATTCTGGGTAAGCACCTTTTTCTATACTCAAATCACTTGAAGAGTTAATTACGTTGTAGCTAATTATCTCCATAATTTCATCAATCTTATCAAAGTGATCTGGACTCCCCCATGATATTTGAGATTCAGCTAACATTTGCGCTTCGCCCATTACCCCCAATCCGATAGCGCGCGAGCGGAGATTGGTTTTTTTAACTTTTTCAAGAGGATAAAAATTTAAATCAATTACATTATCTAACATTCTAACAGCTGTTGGAATGACTCGCTCAATGTCCTCTTTGGTATTGATACGAGATAGGTTGACGCTCCCTAAATTACAGACCGCCGTTGCTCCATCAATTTTCTCTTTTTCTACAATGAAAATCGCTTTGCCACCAATACTATCTAATGCTGTAACTTTGTTCGCTTTTTTAGTTAGACCATTATCTAGTTTGACATCTTCATACTCTTCAAAACTTTGTGTTGTGCCATCTGTAAATTTAATTAAAGTTTTGTAGTGGTTTGGTGATGTGTTTTGAAAAATTTCAGTACATAAATTTGAACTATGTATTGTTCCAAAGTGATCATTTGGATTAGCACGATTTGCTGTATCTTTGAAACATAAGAATGGACTACCACTTTCAAAATAACTTGTTAAAATCTTTTTCCAAAGAGTTTTTGCATTAATTTTATCTTTTGTATAACTATCATCATTTTCAAGTTCATTGTATCTTTTATTAAACTCTTCACCATGGAGTTCACTTAACTCTTTTGCTTGTAGTGGATCAAAAAGCGTCCACATCTCGTTGTTAGTTGCACGCTCCATAAAGAGATCATTTAACCAAAGCGCTGGAAATAAATCATGGGCACGACGACGCTCTTCACCGCTATTTTTCTTTAAATCTAGGAAGTCATTTATATCTAAGTGCCATGGCTCCATATAAACGGCTATTGCACCTTTACGAGTTCCTAGTTGATCTACTGCGATTGCAATATCATTTGTAATTTTTAGAAAAGGGACTGTGCCGCCTGCTGCATTTTTATGACCATCAATGTATGAACCCATCGCGCGGACTTGATTCCAGTCCCATCCAATTCCACCACCGAATTTACTAAGCATTGCCATCTCTTTATAAGCATCAAAGATTCCTTCAATATTATCAGGAGTTGAGCCAATATAACATGAACTTAATTGGTGACGTGGTGTACGGGCGTTAGATAATGTAGGAGTCGCCACCATCACTTCAAAGCGGCTTATAATATCGTAAAACTCTTTTGCCCACTTTTGTGGTTCTTGTTCATTTTGTGCTAAGAACATAGCAATTGCCATAAACATATGTTGAGGAAGTTCTATTGGATTTGATTGACTATCTTTAATTAAATATCTGTCATACAAGGTTTTAACACCAAGATAATTAAATTGTAAATCTCGCTCAGGTTTTATATATGCGTCTAGGTCAGGGAGGTCATATTTCTCTTTTAATCCAATTAAAAGACGTCCCTCTTTTTCACCTTTTGCAAAATAGTTTTCTAGCTTATCATAACCGGTAAATCCATTTACTTGATGATACAAATCATATAAAAAAAGTCTAGAAGCAACAAATGTCCAGTTAGGAGCGTCAATGTCAATTTTGTCTACAGCAGTCTTAATAAGTGTCTTTTGAATTTCTGCACTACTAATTCCATCTCTGAAATGTATTTGTGCGTCAACTTCAAGCTCACTTTGGCTAACACCACTTAATCCCTCAACAGAAGTGGATGTATACTTTTGGATTTTAGTAATATCCAAACCTTCAATGCGCCCATTTCTTTTTACAATTGTTATCATGCTTTACCTTTTAAGAGTCAAATACTCGTGCAAAAATTTTATCTACATTTTTTGTGTAGTACTCATAATCAAAAGAATCTCTAATCTGTTTTTCATCTAGAGCACCTAGTAGTTCTTCGTCTTCTAGAAGATATTGAAGGTATAAGCTCTCTCCATTTTCATTAAGTGCAGGTTTACCTTGTTGTAAATCTTCCCAAACTTTCATAGCATTTCTTTGTACTATTCTGTAAGCATCTTCACGTGTTACACCTTTGATTGGAAGCTCTAAAAGAATACGTTGTGAAAATACAAGTCCACCAGTAAGGTTTAAATTTTTCATCATATTCTCAGGGTAGACCACCATTTTATCCAAAAGACCATTTAGACGATGAAGCATAAAGTCAGATGTAATAAAAGCATCTGGAAGTATAAATCTTTCAACAGAAGAGTGAGAGATGTCACGTTCATGCCATAGTGCAACATTCTCCATAGCTGGCGTCGCGTAGGATCTCACCATTCGTGCAAGACCAGTAATGTTCTCACTTAGGATTGGATTGCGTTTATGAGGCATTGCTGAGCTTCCTTTTTGCCCTTTAGCAAAATACTCTTCAACTTCATATACTTCAGTTCTTTGATAGTGTCTGATTGCAACTGCAATTTTTTCAACTGTTGAGCTCATTAGAGCTAATGAAGTCATAAGTCGTGCGTAACGATCTCGTTGAATTACTTGATTGCTAACTGGTGCTGGTGTTAGTCCAAGCTCACTACAAACAAGCTCTTCTAACTCCATTGGAGCATGTGCAAAGTTACCCATAGCTCCACTAATTTGACCAACACTAATTACATCTAAAGTCTCTTCTAAATTTTTAAGATGTCTCTTCATCTCATCATGCCAAATTGCAACCACTAAACCAAATGTAATTGGCTCACCATGAATACCATGTGAGCGTCCAACCATCAAAGTAAGCTTGTGCTCTTTTGCTCTTCTTTCTAGTGTCGTTAGTACCATCTTCATATCTTCTATGACTATTTCTAAAGAGGTTTTCATTTGAAGAGCTACAGCAGTATCAATTGCATCAGAACTCGTCATTCCATAATGAACCCATCTACTTTCTTCATCAAGACTATCCGCAACTGATGTTAAAAATGCTATTACATCATGCTTTGTAACTTTCTCTATTTCATCAATTTTATCCACATCAAATGAAGCATTATCAACAATTTTTTTGCAATCATCATCTGGTATTAAACCCAATTTATTCCAAGCCTTTACAGCAGCAATTTCAACATCTAGCCATGCTTGATATTTTGCTTGTACTGTCCAGTTTGATTTCATCTCTTCACGTGCGTAGCGTTCAACCATTTTTGTTCCTAAGAATAATTATTATAAAGATAAGATATTATCCAATCATTGTTTAAAATAGACTTCTTGTAAAATCAGAAGTTTTATAAGGGAAATAATTGCCGTTTGTTCATAAAACTTTTTTCGTAGAGACTAAACAAAAAGCGTTCCTATTTTTAATTAGGAATATGGGATACGACTTTAAAGTTTCACAGAGTCTTATTTCAAAAGGTAGACTCTTTTGCAACGGAAGTGTTATGGATAGAGCTGGCGGTGAAATAATCGGTGAGTGCTCATTAATAATTTTTAAACCAGTTACGCATGGATTAACTCCTACTTTTATTACAGATGAGTTTGCTCTATTTGATAAACCAAGCGGTCTTTTAGTTCACCCTCAAAATCGTAATACTCCTTACTCTCTTACTGATGAGATTAAATACCATTTTGGTGATAATGCAAATCTTGTCCATAGAATTGATCAAGAGACAAGTGGCTTAGTTTTAGTTAGTAGGAATAAAAAAAGTGAAATTTTTTTAAAGACACTATTTGAAAAAAGATTTATGCAAAAGGAATATATTGCATTAGTGCGCGGTAGATTAGATTCTGAGTTATTAATTAATGAACCTCTTCTTAGAGAGAGTGACAGCTCTGGCATTGTTAAGATTATGGTTAAAGTTCATTCTGATGGTAAGGAATCTTCTACATATATAAAGCCTATTAAATATTTTCCACATAGTGACACTACACTCATATCTGCTTATCCAAGAACAGGAAGACAACATCAGATTAGAGTTCATTTGTTTCACGTGAAACATCCAATAGTTGGTGATCCCTTATACTCAATGAGTGAAGATAATGCTATAAGGTTTTTAGATAAGGAACTCAGTTTTCATGGGCGATTAAAATTTAGTGGTTCTCATAGATTAATGCTTCATGCCAAGTCATTATCTTTTGAGTATGGAAATAGATACTTTATAGAATCCAAATATAATTTTGAAAATGAGTGCACCCTAATCTAAATGTTTCACGTGAAACATGTTAAGAAAATGCCAACTGCTTGGCGTTTTTAGTGTTGAAACCAGAGCAGATGTGCAAAGCACCTGCGGCGGAGACCAGTTAAGAAAATGCCAACTGCTTGGCGTTTTTAGTGTTGAAACCAGAGCAGATGTGAAAAGCACCTGTGGTATGAATTTGCTAAGAAAAGATAGAAAGACTTTAAAAGAGAGAGAAATTATTTTGTATATTAAAATAGACCTTTGACAAGAGAGCTTAACTAGTCAAGCTCTCCACCAATTTTCGCATAAATTAAAAGCTTCGCAATACTAAGTGCACGATCTGCAATTTTATCCAAACCTCTGAGGCTAATTAGGACATCTAAGTACTCTTTTTTATTGTTGTTTAAATCACACATTATTTTAAACATATTTGTTTCAATCATTGTATAAAGTTGATCTGTTTGCACTTCAGCTAATTCAGTATTTTTAAGATGAAATTGCATCTCATCGGAATCATCAGTTGAAATAATATTTATAGAGTGTTCTAAAGCAGAGATAGTCTCTTTATGCATTGGTATTGTATAGGTCAAAACAATCTCATTAAAAAGTTCATCATTTTGATTTTGACTAATATTTTTTATATATTTTCTCGTTTTAATAGCTGCACGATTTAACTCATTTGTTATCTTTAGGTATGCAACAACTTCACGTAAATCTTTTGCTTCAGGTGAGTATAGTGCTAGTACACGAACCATTTGCTTGTCAAGTTCATTAGCATTTTTTGCAAAACCTTTCAGAAAAGCTTTTGCTTCATCAAATTTTACTACATCTTTATTTTCTATTGTTTGTAGTACTAATTTATTTGATGTAATAATTTTCTCTGCTAGTGCAATAATATTTCGTTGTATGCCAAATAGCATATCCTCATAAGTTTTTAACATTATTATCCTTATCCAAATCTTCCAGTGATATAGTCTTCTGTTCTTTTCTCTTTAGGGTTTATAAAAATTGTATCAGTTTTGCCAAACTCAATCATTTCACCTTGATCAAAAAATGCGGTATAGTCAGATACTCTAGCCGCTTGTTGCATATTATGTGTTACGATAATAATTGTGTAATCTTTTTTTAATTCTAGCATTAAAGATTCTATCTTTTCTGTTGATATTGGATCTAGTGCCGATGTAGGTTCATCCATTAAAATAATATCAGGGCTCACTGCAATTGTTCTTGCAATACATAAACGTTGTTGTTGTCCCCCTGATAATGAAGTACCAGGATCTCTTAACTTGTTTTTTACTTCATCCCATAATGCTGAGCGTATAAGTGATTGCTCAACAAGATCATCACATTCTATCCCTTTTGTTGTAATACCATGCTTCATAGGTGCGTAAGATACATTGTCATAAATAGATTTTGGGAATGGGTTAGGTTGTTGAAAAACCATACCAATTCTTTTTCTAACAGCCACTTCATCAACATCATCATCATATATATTTTTATTGTCAATAATAATTTTACCAGAGGTAGTGGTATTATCAATTAGTTCATTCATGCGATTGATAGATCTTAAAAATGTAGATTTACCACAACCAGATGGCCCAACAATTGCAGTAATTGTATTAGCTTTGAATTCTAAATTAATACTTTTTAGAGCATGATTATCTTTATACCAAAGATTTAAATCTTTTATCTGGACTTTTGTATTTTTCACCATTTCACCTCATATTTCTTTCGTAAATAGATTGCTGTTGAGTTAAGTAGAATTAAGATGCTAAGAAGAACCATAATAGCTGCAGCTGTTTTCTCAATGTATGCACGCTCAGGCATTCCAGCCCATGTAAAGATTTGAGCAGGCAGTACAGTCGCAGCATCCATAACAGATGTTGGATTATCTGGTATAAAAGCAATCATACCTATAATAATGAGTGGTGCCGTCTCACCCAATGCCTGAGCTAATCCAATAATTGAACCAGTCATTATCCCTGGAAATGCAAGTGGTAAGACGTGTCCAGTTACAACTTGTACCTTTGTAAGTCCAACAGAAAAACCAGCTTGTCTTATAGAATTAGGTACACCTCTTAACGCAGCACGTGAACTCACTATAATAATTGGAAGCGTCATAAGAGCTAAAGTTAAACCACCTACAAGTGCGGAACTTCTAGGCATTCCAAAGCTATTTATAAATATTGCAAGTCCTAATAGTCCAAATAAAATTGATGGGATTGCAGCTAGATTGTTTATATTAATTTCAATTATTTGTGTCTTTAAGTTGTCTTTTGAGAACTCTTCAAGATATATTGCAGTCATCACACCTATTGGAAAGGCAAAGAACATTGTGACAATGAGAGTGAGTATCGTTCCTATTATTGATGATAAAATCCCAGCGAATTCAGGAACTTTTGAATCACCATTGCTAAAAAATGTTTTATTGAACTTTAGTTTAAGGATACCACTATTTTTTAGTTCATCGACAAAAACTTTGTCTTTACTCTTTAGTTTTGAGTAGTGGCCCTTTAAATATTGATCAACTTGATCATCGGCTAAAACCCATTGTTTAACTATAGTATTTAATATTGATGGATTCTGAGTTATATGTCTTGGAATCTCTCTTAAATAGGCACGACTAACAATTTTTTTGTATTTTCTATCAATTGCTGCTCTTGGTGATCTTATACTTTTTTCATTGTATGTAACATCAATATATACATATGCCTGATTTAAAGCGGGGAATGCTTTTATCCCAATATCAACTATGAAAAAGAGCAAAAATGCTAATGAAAAGAGTAAAGAGCTATAAGTAAACAGTTTAAATCTTTTTGTTTTTGCGTGACGTTTTTTTAAACTTAAATCATAAAATGGGTTTTCTGATTTTTTCATAATGTGTTTACTTTATATTTTTCTTTAAATTTTTTAATCATTATTACAGAGACAATATTTATGCCTAGAGTAACAAAAAATAGAATTAAACCAAGCGCAAATGCTGATAGTGTCTCAGGAGAGTTAAAAGATTGATCTCCTGAGAGAGCGTCAACAATCCTTACAGTAACTGTTGTCATATCCTCTAGTGGATTAAGTGTTAAATTTGGACGTAACCCAGCTGCCATTACAACAATCATGGTCTCGCCTAATGCCTTTGATAACCCAAGTAATATAGCAGATATAATTCCTGGCATTGCAGAAGGGATGACAATATTTAAAATAGTTTCACTAGATGTCATACCAAGTGCTAAAGATGCTTTACGTTGAGAGTGAGGAACTGCTCTTATTACATCGTCGCTAAGTGATGATATCACTGGAGTAATCATTATGCCCATTACAATTCCACTAGCAAGAGCACTATTGAAAGAGGCTTCAAGCCCAATACTTTGAGCAATATCAACAATTAATGGCGCAACTGTAATTGCAGCAAAAAAACCATATACGACTGTAGGAATACCTGCAAGCATTTCAAGTATTGGTTTAATTCTATTACGTACATCATAACTTGCATACTCACTCATGAATATTGCACTTCCTAACCCAACAGGAACCGCAACAATCATAGCAATTATTGTTATTATAAATGTACCAGAAAAGATTGGTAATGCGCCAAATTTACTATTTTCAATACCTGGTGACCACTCTGTGCCAGTTAGGAAATAGGTAAAAGATTTGAGTTCAAAGAATTCTATTGCTTCAAATAGAATTGAAAATAAAATTCCAAACGTAATTAATACTGATATTGTTGATGCAGTGAGAAGAGTTAGTGTAACTAGTTTCTCTTCTATTTTTAAGAATTTACCTCTCAACGTATTACATCTTTAAGGCTCAATTTAATTCTCTGTTTTACATCATCTTGTACCATATGACGTATATCCTCTGGAAGATGAATTAAACCAATATCAGTTAGTATAGAGTCCTCACCAATCATGTCTTCGCTCATGAAAAGGGAAATATATTTATCCAATGAAGGAATTAATTTTGAGTGATGATTTTTTATATAAAAAAATAGGCTTCTTGAAACTGGGTATTCTCTATCAGATATTGTCTCAATCGTTGGAGCTACACCATCAACTTTGGCACCAATAATCTTGTCTTCATTTTCAACTAAGAAGCTATATCCAAAGATACCAAATGCTTTTTTATTTCTAGTTAATTTTTGAACTATTATATTGTCATTCTCACCTGATGGAACATATACACCATCTTGACGAATGTTGGTGTATCTTTTGTGTCCAGAGTTCCTATAGACATCCATTTTATCAGTCAAACTTAGCATCACCATATCTTCAAAAGCATCACGAGTACCACTACTAGTTGGTGGACCATAAATTATAATTTCACGTTTTGGTAGGGAACTATCAATTTCATTCCAAAATTTATAAGGGTTTTTAATTAATGATTTTCCGTTATGTGATGGTACATCTGCTGCAACAGCTAACAGAAGTTGCATTTTTGTTAAATTAAATACTTTATTCTCTTTGCTTTGTGCAAATGCAACACCATCAAAACCAATCATAACCTCAGTTATATCTGTAACTCCGTTTGATCTACATAGCTTAAACTCTTTAATTTTCATACGACGAGATGCATTTGCAATACTAGGAGTACTAATATCGTTGCTTTTACAAAAAAGCTTTATACCTCCACCCGAACCTGTAGATTCAACTACTGGAGTGGGAAATGTTGTTGTCGCACCAAGTTCTTCAGCAACAGAACTTGAAAATGGGTATATTGTAGATGAACCTACAATCCTTAGTTGCCCCTTTGCCTGTAAACTAAAGCTTAATACTAAAGTCATAAATGGAGCTAATAGGATATTTCTATAATTCATGAATATTATTCTCCCTAAAAACTAATGAGATAATTATAATATAATAAGATTTCATCATTGTAGCAAACTATTAAAATACATCTATAACACTTCCAGTTATTAACGAAAAGGCAAGTGGTTTTTTTGACTCTTTAGACATTTTTTTGACCATTGCTAAAGTTCCATCTAAGTACTGTATGCTACTCTCAATATCAACTTCTAATATAGCACAAGCAACACTCATAGTATCAAATCTGCGTTTTATACCATGCCTGTCGGTAATGTAAATATAGCCATTATCCAAATCATCTTTAGTATAAAAACTTAGGATACTATTTCTAAACTCTTTTTGGATAGTTTTCATTTTTTTATAGACGTGGGAGATATTTCTTCCAGTAAAACCTACAAAAAAATCATCTCCCCCAACGTGCCCAATAAAGTCTTCAGTACCTAAATGCTTCTGTAGTATTTCTGAAAAAAGTATAATCGCACGATCACCTTTTCTGAAACCATAATAATCATTAAATGGCTTAAAGTCATTAAAGTCAAAATAGACTAAATGAGTCATTACTCTATTTTTGGCAGAAAAACAATTTTGTATAAACTCTTCAATATAGACATTCCCAGGTAATTTAGAGAGAGGATTTTGGTTTTTTGCAACAAATAAATTTTTATTATATACAATCTCTAGAAGAGTATTAAGGCTTATAAAACCATAATAGGCATCATCTTTTGTAATAAAAATACCCTCTTTTTTCTCTTTTTGCTGTGCTAGACTATATGCATCAAGTATTTTGTCAATTCCCCATGAGAGTTCAACTGAAGTGGCAGGTTTAATAAATTCTTTTAGTTTTGAGCTGACAAGGAGATTTTGAGCTAATGCCATACCATATTGCGAATAGGAGATATGTTTAACATCACTCTCATATATGATACCTACTAAATTATTTTTATTATCAACAAGTGGAACAAATATATTTTCTCTATTACTTTTAAAATAGTTAAATAGTTCTTTCATCGTTGAACTTTCGCTCAGAGTTTTAGGTCTTAGAATATACTTTTCTAACTTTTCTAGTTTATTATTAGAACGCTTTTCACTCATATTTAATTTTGATAGAACAGAACTTATAGCCTCTATTTCATCAATTTGTTGAGTTGGTCTTTGTATGAAGTAACCTTGTATCATATCAAAACCCATATCTCTACAGGTATAAAACTCTTTATCTGTCTCTACGCCTTCTGCTATAACTTTCATACCCATAACATGTGCCATATCTATTAATGAAGAACAAAAATGTTTCTTTTTAAAATCTTGTTCAATCTCTTGAATAAAGAAGCGATCTATTTTTATGAAGTTCGGTTCTGAAAAATATAGCATCTTCATACCAGAAATTCCTGTACCATAATCATCTATGGCAATGTTGAAGCCCTCTCCCTTATAGAGGTTTACAATGTTACTTATTTCGTGAGGATTATCAATAGAACCACGCTCACTTATCTCAAAACAGAGATGTTTTTGCTCAATTTTCAGTTCATTTAGAATTTTTGTAGTGTTACCCATTGAGTAGTCAGACATACGCATAAGACGATTATCTAAATTATAAAAAAGATGAATGCCACTGATGTCAATATGAGAGAATTTAGTAAGTGCTTTTTTTCTTAACTCTAGGTCTAGTTGGTACAGTATACCAACGTTGTACGCAGCATCAAATAGGTCGAAAATAGAATCAAATTTACCTGCTTTTTTTACATTTCTAAGAAGTGCTTCTACTCCGAACAGTTTTCCAGTATTTGTATATATAATTGGCTGAAATGCAAAGTCAAGTTTATCTAGAACTTTTTTCCAATAAGATGGTAACATTACTCTAGCCCTTTATACAAATTATTTAAAATAATAACTTTCATTAGTTTCACAAAGATTACAGTGGTGTAAATCAAACTAAAGTTTATTTATCTTTTTTAAGAAGACTGTTTAAGTTTAGGTATAATTTCAGTTATGAAAGATTACTCTTTAAAAATGGTTTTGGCTGGATTGTTAGGGGCAGTGTTTGCGAGTCTGTTTATTATTTTATCTCTTATTGTTCCACTGGATAAGCCCGAATATGCAAAATCAAAAGCCCACCCTAAAAATAAATTAGGGAAGATTTCAGAAAGTTTTGGAAAAAGATAGCGTTACCCATTTTTTAATGTGTAATAGATGCCATAAAGTCCCATGGCAGTGATAATCGCTAAAACTGAATACATTGTTACTTCAACTGTCATATAATTCTCCTATATTATTTAGTTTGCTCTCTTAATTGCCCGCAAGCTGCGCTTATATCAATCCCTTTGGATTGACGAATGGTCGAGAGTATACCATGATTGATTAGATAATCAGAAAATGTTTGCATTTTCTTATGACTAGGTCTTTTATAGTTACTCCCCTCATAAGGATTAAAGTATATTAGATTAACTTTTGCATTAATTCCATGTAAAAGCTTTACCAATTTTTTAGCACTCATTAAGTCATCATTAATCTCATCTATCACTAGATACTCAAACATAACCCTTTTTCGTTTATCTATTGGAAAGTTTCTAACAGCATTTAAAATAGAGGCAATGTTATAGGCTTTATTCATAGGAATTAATTCTTCTCGTAAATCGTCATCAACAGCATGCAGTGAAATTGCAAGGTTCACACCTAAATCCATCTCTCCAAGTTTGTCTATTTTTGAGCTTAACCCACTTGTAGATACCGTTTGCCTTCTAGGTGAAATTGCTAGTCCATCAGATTCTGAAAATATTTTAATTGCTCCAGTAAGCGCAGTTAAGTTATCAAGAGGCTCGCCCATACCCATATAAACAATATTGCCACGTCTGTTGTGCTCGATGTCTCTATCACGTTTTATATAGACAATTTGTGCAACAATTTCTCCTGCACTTAGGTCACGAATAAAACCACCCTTTGCTGTAAAACAGAAACTACACCCTACTTTGCAACCAACTTGTGTAGAGATACATACAGTATATTTTGCATGATGAACTAATTCACCATCTTCATTATGTTTTTCATCTTTCATCTTAAGGAGTACCGTCTCTATGGTATGTCCGTCTTGAAGTTCAAAAAGATATTTAATCGTCCCATCATCACTATGCTGTGTTTGAAGAATCTTCAAAGGAGATATTTCAAACTTCTCATTTAGTTCAGCCCTAAGGACCTTTGGAATATTCTGCATCTCATCAAAGCTTGTCACATAGTTGTGATATAACCATGAATAAACCTGCTTAGCTCTAAAAGCTGGCTTGACAAGAGACTTTAAATCCTCTAAAGGATAATCATATATTATTGGTTTCATGCCAAGCCCTTAGCAATTAACTCTTTTACATGAGTATCTAGTCTCTCCATTGCCATTGCATGGTTGGTTATAAATGTTGAGTGAGCATCACTATTAGTTTTATTTGTAACAATAAAGATACCACCACAAGGAATATTAAACTCTTGTGCAGTACGCATTATGGAAAAAAATTCCATATTCTCAAGGTCAATTTTAAGAGTAGACATCTTTTTTGAGAGCTCATCATTAGTCGTTATATAGTTACTTGAATTAATTATTACGTCTGATGTTATACTGCTCTCATCACTAACTATAAGGTTGTCAATTGGGGTATATGACTGTTTTTGTAAAAATGATAGTTCAATGTTGGAAGCGCTTTTACTAGATACTATATCATATATATTATGTTTACCATAACTGCCTGCTGTACCTACAAAAAGCAGATATGCTGGTGCTTCCATTAGGCATAGTCTTGTTGTGTTAATAGCACTCTCAACTAGCCCAATGCCAACGGGCGTTGCGAAATCAAAGCTTTCGCTATTTCCTGCGCATAGTATCATATGCGCACCGGTATATTATTGTTTTTTAAATGTTTTTTTAAATCCATAATGTCAATTTCGCGAAAATGAAAAATAGAAGCAGCAAGCGCAGCATCTGCACCATGTTCAAAAACATCTTGGATATGCTCCATTGAACCAGCCCCGCCACTAGCAATTACAGGTACATGTAAAAGACGTGATATTTTTTCTGTAATTTCAATATCAAATCCAGCTTTTGTACCATCAGTGTCCATTGATGTTAATAAAATCTCACCAGCTCCACGTTCAACTACTTCAGTCGCCCATTCAATTGCATCGATACCAGTATCAACTCTACCTCCGTTTATAAAAACATGGTAAGTACCATTTTCGGTACGTTTAACATCAATTGCAACAACAATACATTGACTTCCAAATCTTTTAGAAGCTTCGTTTATAAAATCTGGATTTTTAATAGCTGCTGAGTTTATACTTACTTTATCGCATCCAACATTTAAAAGTTTATATATGTCATCTAATGTTCTAATCCCACCACCTACGGTTAAAGGGATGAAAATCTCTTTTGCAACCTCTTCTACAATGTGTATAATTGTATCACGCTCCTCATGGCTTGCTGTAATATCTAAAAATGTAATTTCATCAGCGCCCTCTTCATTATATCTTCGAGCCACCTCTACTGGGTCTCCCGCATCTTTTAAACCAATAAAGTTAACGCCTTTCACTACTCTTCCATTCTTGACATCAAGACAAGGGATAATCCGTTTTGCAAAATAGTTCATTTTCACCTCTTTAAAGATGAAATATTATCGTAATTTTGTTTTCTATAAGAGTAATTTAGATACTATGCAATAAATGATTGATGATATTGTAAAAGCTAAAAAGTTTTTTGGTCAAAATTTTTTACACGATGAGACCGTATTAAGAGAAATAATCGAAGCGATTCCCAAAACAACTGCGAAAAGTATCGTAGAGATTGGGCCTGGCTTAGGTGATTTGACTTCACATTTATTGAAATTCAATAATGTAGAAGCTTTTGAGGTCGATACCGATTTATGCGAACGTTTAAGTGTTCGTTTCAAAAATGAGTTAGAGAATTCTACGTTTACTCTTGCATGTGGCGATGTATTAGAAGCGTGGAAAGAGCAGAACTTAGTTAATTATCAATATAGTATGGTAGCTAACCTCCCCTACTATATTGCTACAAACATCATCTTGCAAGCTCTTAGTGATGAGCGGTGTGAGGCTATAACGGTTATGGTTCAAAAAGAGGTTGCTTTGAAATTTGCAGCTTCGTGTAATACTAAACCGTTTAGTGCGCTATCTGTAATTGCCCAAAGTGCAGGTGATGTTGATATAGCTTTAGAAGTACCGCCAGAGGCGTTTAACCCGGCTCCCAAAGTAACTTCTGCAGTTCTGCGAATCAAAAAAAATAAAAGTTGTTGTAGTAAGCGATTTAATGCAATGTTACGCATAGCATTTTCACAGCCTCGCAAAACTTTACAAAAGAATCTCAGCTCTCATTATGAGAAGGCGAAAGTAATTTCTGCCATTGAAACGCTTAATCTAAGTCCAACGGTTCGTCCTCATCAGATAGAAGTGTCAGATTACCATCAACTCTATATGCTTTTTGAAGGGAGTACGGATGGATTTACAAGAAAATAGTGATAGTGCCAACAATAGTGAGGCAAAGAACAGTGAACAAAAAAAGAGTGAGGTAACAAAGAAAGAGAAGCAAGAGAGCGATCGTTCAGCCTACCATAAGAGTCAAAGTAAAAATAGACCTACAGGTAACCGCGATCAAAGAGATAATAACTATACAAAAAGTGGTGATAATAAAAGCGCTCAAAAAGCGGGTAGAAATAACTCGCCTAGAGACGCAAAAAAGGGTGGACGTTCTAAGTTCGCAGCAGCAACTGATAAATCTCTGCAAGATTGTGTAGCAAGAAATCAAAAAATTCATGAAGCAAGATTAAATCCCAACAGTAAAATAAATATTAATAATGATGCAAAAATAAGAATAACTCCTCTTGGAGGACTTGGTGAAATTGGTGGAAATATTACCGTATTTGAAACTGAAAAAGAGGCAATCTTAGTTGATGTTGGTATGAGCTTCCCTGATGAAGAGATGCATGGTGTAGATATTTTAGTACCTGATTTTACATACTTACGTCAGATTAAAGATAAGTTAGTTGCTATTATCATTACACACGGACATGAAGATCATATTGGAGCAGTATCATATCTTTTTAAAGAGATGCAACTACCAATTTATGCAACTGCCCTTCCTCTTGCTATGATTGCTAATCGTTTCGAAGAGCATCATATGCAAGAGTTTAAAAAGTATTTTCGTCCAATTGAAAAACGTACTATTGTAAAAGTAGGAAATGATTTTGATATTGAGTGGATGCATATGACTCACTCAATTATAGATGCATCTTCGCTTGCAATTACAACAGATGCTGGTACTGTAATTCACACAGGTGACTTTAAGATTGACCATACACCAGTTGATGGTTATACAGCAGATTTACATAGATTTGCTCACTATGGGGAGCGTGGCGTTTTATGTATGTTAAGTGATAGTACAAATTCACATAACCCTGGTATGACTATGAGTGAACTTAGTGTTGCACCTGCATTAGATAGACTCTATGCCAAAGTAAAGGGAAGAGTTTTTGTTTCAACTTTCTCATCAAATGTACATCGTGTTTATCAAGCTATTGACTATGGAATTAAATATGGTCGTAAAGTTTGTGTAATAGGGCGCTCTATGGAGCGTAATTTAGAGCTTGCGATGAATTATGATTATATTAAATTGCCATCAAGCTCATTTATTGAACCTCATGAACTTGGTCGTTATAAAGATAGTGAAATATTAATCGTTACAACAGGATCACAAGGTGAGACTAATAGTGCGCTTTTTCGTATGTCAGTTGGTGAACACCGTCATGTAAAAATTAAACCTACAGATACAGTAATCCTCTCAGCGCGTGCTATTCCTGGTAATGAGGGGTCAATCTCTAAAGTTGTGAATCACCTGCAACGTGCAGGTGCACATGTCCTTCATAATATACGGGACATTCATGTCTCAGGCCATGGGGCACAAGAAGAACAAAAACTTTTAATTCGTTTAGTTCAACCAAAATTCTTCTTACCAGTTCACGGTGAATTTAACCATATTATGAAACATAAAGATACTGCAATTACATGTGGAGTACAAGAGAGAAATATATATTTAATGGAAGATGGTGATCAAATAGAAGTGAGTGCGCGTACCATGAGAAAAGTACGTAGTGTAAAAACTGGTAAAACTTACATAGATAATCAAAATAATCATACAATTGAGAATGACATAGTCTTAGATCGCCAATCATTAGCCACAGAGGGTATTGTAAATATTGTCGCACAAGTTTCAAAATCAGATAGTAAATTAATAGGACATCCTCGTGTTAGTACATTTGGAATTATCGCAAATAAGCAAGAACACGCTTTTGGCAATGAGATTGCTGGAGTATTAGAGCAATATATGTTAAACATAAAACCTGGTCTAATTGAAAATGCAAGAGCTATGGAAAATGATTTACGTGGGGTAGTTCGTAAGCATATATATAGAAAAACAAAAAAATACCCAATGATAGTACCAACTCTATTTGTAATGTGAGAACCGTAAAAAAGACCAACTGCTTGGTCTTTTTAGGTTTGAAACCAGAGCAGATGTGCGTAAGCACTTGCGAGGAATAGCGTAAAGAAAAAGCCAATTTCTTGGCTTTTTTAGCTTCGCGCCAAGGTCGATGTACAAAGCATCCATACGACGAATAGCGCAATTAACTAATAAAGTATCCTGAAGCACTCACCACCCAACATATTTTTTACAGTTAGTTTCCATAAATGGTACACATGAATATTTCTTTGACTGCATTAGATTATACGGTTAGAAAATGATTTGTCAGACCTATTTCGTTAATGATATTTACTTATTTTGTAACCAATTAGTATCCAAAATGTAATTAATTAATTACATTTAATAGTTATAGTAAATAAAATCGAAATTTTAATATAGGTTATTCATGAAATTATGTAAAAATAACGTTTTCAATGATGAACCCATAAGGTGTTATAAAACAGTTTTTTGTATTCAAAATGAAGATGACATTGACGATATGTGGGATTTTTGTAGTAATTATGTAAGATTAGCAACCTTACAGTCAAATTTGATTACATCTATTATACATTTTTTGTACAATACAGAAAAGTGTCAAAAAGGTAAAAAATCAAAATATGCTATGAAAATATATTTTGAGTTCGCAGAAAAATTCTTTTATATTAGTTTAAAAGATAAATGCTTAATTGAATTTTTCAAAAAAAAATCCGAATTGTTTAGTGATATTAAATATAAAATTTTAGAAGATACTGTAAGTTTAAAAATACAAAATTTAAGTAAACAAGAAGAGAAAGAAGAAGAAAAAAAATCTAAAAAAAATCTAAAAAAAAATAGAATTGAAAAGTTTATAAAAAAAACTAGTAGGGTTCTTAATGATAGAGAGAAAGATGTTCTGAAAAAGTCTCGCAATAATATTGCGTTAAATGCACAAGATTATAGTAATGATATAGATGAATATGTAATGCAGGAACTTCAAGAACTTTATGATTTGGAAATTGAAGTTGAAACTATTTTAGCAGAATTTGAGGATAAAAAAAATTTACTTTTACTTCATGAAATATCTAAAAATTTTTTAAAATACTCAACTGCTATTTCGTTACTAATTGAATTTCAAGATCTTTCATTTGCAATTAAATCTTTAGGAGAGTTATTATTAAAGCTTGAAAATAAAGATATTTATGGTAATTATAAAAAAATTGAGATGTATCTTGCAAATATATTATTAGATCTTTCAAATTGGAGAAAAAATATTTTTATAGAACAAAATGCAAAAGATATCCATTATTTGGATGCATTAATATTTAGTACAATTTTACAATTCGAATTGATATTTAATAAAAATGAAAAGATTGAAGATGAAAGTGATTTTGAACTTTTTTAGACAGAGCGTTCAAAATTTTGAGTAGATGTATGGTAAGCTTCAAATATTATTCTAGTTCTGCAAGAAGTCTATTCATAGTTCCTTTAATTTTCTTTAACAAAGAGGAGTAAATTAATCCTATTACTTCATCCTTAAGAGATTTAGAATAGAATTTCAGTGAGTCTTTAGTGGACTTAAAACATACTCCCCCTAATAGAATGTTTTAGTGAGAATCTTCTTCCCCCTGAAGATTCCACCGCTACTCTCCTTTAGACACAGAAAGCCTTTTTGCTTTCTGTTTTTAGATATAATCTCTTTCATGAATAATAAAAACAGTTATATAGAAATCGCAAAACAGACTCTTAACATTGAGGCATCTACTCTAAGTGTTGCAGCAACTAAATTGGATAGCACAATAGAACGTGCAGTAGAGATGATTGCTGCTAGTAGTGGTAAACTGGTAATTACAGGTGTTGGTAAATCTGGATTAATTGGCGCAAAGATGGCAGCTACATTTGCTTCAACTGGGACACCTAGTTTCTTTTTACATCCAACAGAAGCACTTCACGGTGATTTAGGAATGATAGACAGCTCTGATGTTGTATTGGCCATTAGTTATAGTGGTGAGAGCGAAGAACTTAGTAATATTTTACCTCATATAAGACGTTTTAAAACTAAGATTATAGGAATGAGCAGAGATGACTCATCAACACTTGCAAAACATTCAGATGTACATATTCAGTTAAATGTCGAACAAGAGGCATGTCCTCTAGGTGTAGCACCTACTAGTTCAACAACTTTAACATTAGCACTTGGTGACGCACTAGCTGTATGTTTAATGAATAAACGTGAATTTAAGAAAGATGATTTTGCATCTTTTCATCCTGGTGGTTCACTTGGTAAACAGTTATATGTACGTGTACAAGATTTAATGCGCAAGGATGATTTACCAATTGGTTCAGATGAGTGTTCAATGCGCTCAGCACTTGTTAAGATTACTGAGGGACGTTTAGGTAATTTACTTTTAGTTGATGAGTTTGGACGTTTAAGTGCAATGGTTAGTGATGGAGATGTTAGGCGCGCGCTTATGGGTGAAGATTTTTCATTAGATGATAGCGCAATAAAATATGCGAATAAAGAGCCTAAAATAATAAGTGACGCATCTATGCTCGCAAGTGAGGCGCTCTCGATAATAGAGACCTATAAGATTCAGATGTTAGCAGTTGTTGATACATCAAGAAGAGTTCTTGGAGTTCTTCACATTCATGATTTAGTAGAAGCGGGAATCAAGTAATGAGATTAAATAAATTTATTGCTCACAATAGTTCATACTCACGTCGTGAGGCTGAAAAAGTTATTGCTAATGGTGATGTTAAAATTGAAAAAGAGGTCGTTACAGATCCTGCTCGTGATGTAAATGAAGAGAGTGGAGTGTACTTACACAATAAGTTACTTAAAGTTCGTGATGGTTTTACTGTAATTGTTTACAATAAACCTAAAGGTGAACTTGTAACAAAGAGTGATCCAAAGGGTCGACGCACTATTTATGACACATTAGGCAGAAGATATGGTGCTTATATGCCAATTGGTCGCCTTGACTTTGCATCTGAGGGACTTTTATTATTAACTGATAGTTCAGAGGTTGCAGATGCATTGATGACTAGTAAACTAGAGCGTGTCTATAACATTAAAGTTAGTGGTAATGTTCCAGTAGATTTACAAGAGGCAATGAAGACGGGGATACACCTAGATGATGCGACAGCAGGAGCACATGCAGAAAGTAGAACAACGTCAATGGATTTCGCACCTTTTATAGGGTTTAAAATTTTAAAAGATCATCCAAAATTTTCACGCCTTAGAATTGCGCTAAATGAGGGTAAGAATAGAGAGATACGTAGATTCTTTGCCTATTTTGAGAGAGATGTACTTGATCTACGTCGTGTATCCTTTGGTGGGATTGAATTAAATGCTCTACCTGAGGGAAAAACTAGATTTTTAGAAAAGAGTGAATATAATAGCCTACATAAATATCTAAAGCTTAAAAGGAAAGAGTCAAATGACAAAGATAGCCGTGACCTCAAAACATAAAACTGAGATGATAGATATTACAGCAGAGGTTAAAGAGGAGATTATAAAGTCTGGTGTGAAAGATGGTATTTGTGTAATTACTGCGCAACACACAACAGCTTCTATAATGCTTTTTGAAAAGATGGATCCAAATTTACAAAGAGATTTTTTAAGTGAGATAAAACGAAAAATTCCAGATGATACAGCTTATTCACACCTTGGAGGAAATGGCGCAGCTCACATGAAGGCATCATTTATAGGTAGCAGTATGACATTGCCAGTATTAAGTGCAGCACCGATGGTTGGTGAGTGGCAGGGAATATTTTTCTGTGATTTTGATGGACCAAGGGAGAGAACAGTTGTTATCAGCGTTGTAAATGGCTGATTTTACTACACTTTTGCGTCCATCGACGCTTAATGAAATTTCTGGACAACAACATATAGTCGGGCAGGGTGCTGCTCTTAGGATATTAATAGAAAACTCATCTCTTGGGCATAGCTTCTTTTTTGGTCCAGCTGGTGTTGGCAAAACTACACTAGCTCGCGTGATTGCAACATCGCTAGGACTCCCTTTTTATGAACGTAATGCGACAGATTTGAAAGTTGATGATTTACGTAAAATCTTTAAACAGTATCAAAATGCTTTAGAGAAACCACTAATATTTATTGATGAGGTTCATAGACTAGCAAAAAATCAGCAAGAGGTATTGCTTCCAATAATGGAGCAAAATAGTGCTCTTATAATTGGTGCATCAACTGAGAATCCATTTTTCTCATTAACTTCAGCTATGCGTTCTAGGGCAATGCTGTTTGAACTTTTTTCATTAGAACCAAAAGACTTAGAATTACTTTTAGATAGGGCATTAGAGACTACATCTTTGGATTTAGATAGTGATGCTAGAGAATATTTAATCCACTCTAGTGGAGGTGATGCCAGGGCTATGCTTAAACTTCTTGAATTCGCCTCAAATGTTAATAAAAGAATAGATGAAAAATTACTTCGAAGTTTGCGTCCAACATCATTAAATGATGGTAGCTCTGAAAAAACGGTTCATTATGATTTAGCGAGTGCTTTAATTAAAAGTATAAGAGGGAGTGACCCTGATGCTGCAGTTTATTATCTAGCTCGCTTAATTGAAGGTGGAGAGAATCCAGAGTTCATAGCAAGAAGGCTTGTAATCTTGGCTAGTGAAGATGTAGGAAATGCAAATCCACAGGCTCTGAGTTTAGCAACATCAACAATGATGGCAGTTAGTCGTATTGGTTATCCTGAAGCTAGAATTATTCTTTCTCAATGTGTAATATATTTAGCATCATCTCCAAAATCAAATAGTGCGTACAATGCCATAAACTCCGCTCAACATGCTGTGCAAAATGGGATACTTCTAAAAGTGCCAGAACATATTTCTCAGCACAATAGAGGTAAAGGTTATCTTTACCCTCATGATTATGGTGGTTGGGTTGAGCAAGAGTACCTTAAGAAACCTCTTAAATTTGTTGAACTTAAGCCTGTTGGGTTTGAACAAAAACTAATATCTTGGTTAGAGCAGATAAAACAAAAAAACATTTAGGAACACAATTTGCTTTTTTCTACGCAAACGCGTAGGAGAAGCAAGGATGCAGATACAAAACGCTCTTTCAAATTCACAAAGTTATGAACCATCATCATATGTTAATACGAAAGTTAATAGGAGTGCTAAAGATAGCACAGAACCAGTTATTCAAGGAATCATACCATTTGAGTCAGCAGTTCCATTAAGTCAAAAAGCTTATCAGATTTTTGATAAATTGACTGTTGAATTTAGTACAGATGGTAGGCTAGATGCACAAAATGTTGTTAATAATGCAATATTAAGTAATGCTGCAAATAGATACATGTCATCTCGAGGGATAGAGAAATTAGATCAACAACAGGTAGTTCAACAGTTTTTTGATCAATATGGAGATTCTATGCCTGATGGTGTAATAGCATCTATGTTAAATTCTCGTATAAGTGAATCTACAAATGCAAATGAGCGAAATTTCTTAACACAATTTAGAGATCTTTTAGAAGAACCTACTATCTCATTGGATATTTCAATATAGTTTTAAGCTGTTAATAAGTATTATTGTTTAAATTTATTTAAAGAATAGTTATGGACAATAGTTTAAAATTGCTACTAGAAGATGAATTAGCAAGACTTCTTCAAAAGTTAAATGACAACTATCTTGATTCAAAAATTAATATATATAATGTAGAATTTATAGTAACTAAGAATATAAAAACTCTTTTTGTTAATATAATAAATAATGTACTTTTTAATAGATTAGAAAGTGATAATGTTAGAAAAAGTATTCAAGTGTCTATTCAAGAATTGTCTCAAATATATATTGATAATGACATTCCATATGTAGTATTAATTAATGAATTGAACTTCGTCCAAAACAACCTTATGCATCTTACTATTGCTCACAAAAATAGTGAAGATGCACTTGAATTATTCAAATTCTTTGATAATGTAGAAGAACATGCAACAGATAATTATCTGCAAAGTTACCTTACTATTTTAAAAACCTACAATAATAATCGTTTGAAGAGTTTCAAAGGAACATTAGAAAATGACCTTATAAAGTATTATGAGTCTCATATTGTCTGGATGAATGATTTTGCAAATGCTCTTCTTGAAAAGGATGCGACAAAAATACCTCAGATTAATCATCATGAGTGCGGATTTGGAAAATGGTTAGATAGTGAAGAGGTACATAAATATATTAGTGATGATGATGAGTATTTAAAACTCTATAAAAACCATAGACAACTTCATCAAGTCGGAAGTCAAGTATTAAATCTTCTTAAGGGCGATATAAAAGATTATCATGCTTGTTTGACATATGTTCAAAGGGCTGAAAATATATCAAAATCACTAGGTAATGATTTAGCACTAGTAAATAACAGATTTACTATAAAAATGGCAACAAAAGATCCTCTTACTGGCGTATTAAACCGCTCTTTATTGAATGATTTATTTAATAAACAGTATGAAATTGCAGTAGCTACTCAAAATAGTTTTGTACTTGCTATGTGTGATTTAGATCATTTTAAATCAGTTAATGATACCTATGGACATCTATTTGGTGATAAAGTTCTTAAACATTTTACAAAACTTTTAAAAGAGCACTTACGCGTCTCAGATATGATAGTACGTTTTGGCGGTGAAGAGTTTGTATTAATATTACCAGCTATGATATTTGAAGAGGGATGGAAAGTTTTAGATAATCTAAGACATAATCTTCAAAAAAGTATTATTATTCATGAGGATGAAAAGATATCTGTGACAGTTAGTATTGGAGTTATAGAGATTAATCCAACAATTGCTAACTTAGAGTGTAAAAACTCAGTTGAATGTTACTTAAAAAAGGCAGATATACTACTTTATGAAGCAAAACAAAATGGTAGAAATAGATTAGAAGGAAGTGTTAATTAGTAGTCTTTAGTTTTAAAGACTACTATAGTATTACTAATTTCTTGTTGTGTACGAGATTCCTACTCTAAAGCCTAAGTGATCGTCTGCACTACTAGGTGCATCGCCTTGTCTTGCATCTGAGCGAATATTGTGTCCCTCTTTAACTTCATCCGGAGTTTGTCCAAATCTTCCAGCACTTCCAGCCCAAGAACCACCTTTTTGCATTTTTACACTTTTTTCTGTTGTGTATATTGGATCTGTAACCTCATCAGATGTATAGTCATAACTAGAATCATATATCCAATCATTTAAGTTACCTGCCATGTCTAATACTCCAAAAGGAGATTTTCCAGCAGGATATGCATCAACTGGTGCGATAATTGCGTAACCATCGCTTACTCCAGCGTGAACATGAGATTGCTGTAGATTTGGAAAATATTTTTTAAATGTCTCATCTGCATAGTTTGCTTTAGTTCCATCTGGAATATCATTACCCCAAGGGTAGACACGCCCATCACTACCACGCGCAGCATATTCCCACTCCGCAGCAGATGGGAGAGTAAATTTTAGACCTGTCTTTTTTGCTAACCAGTTGGTATAAGCAATTGAATCATTCCAGCTTACACTATTAACAGGAGATTTATCATTTATTGTAATTGTAGAGTACTCTGCTAAAAGATCTTTAAATGAGTTATCCCAATAATAGCCCTGCTTTTGCACAAAACCTTCCTCTTCAATGCTATAGACAAATGGACCGCTATTATCACTATTTAGCATTTCAGATGAGTATTTAGTCTCTGTTACAAATTTTCTATATTGACCAATAGTTACAGGAGTTTTTGCAATCCAGTAGCCTCTTAAATTAACTTTATGCTCAGGATATGGTAGATAAATACCTCCTGCCTCAACTGTAGAGTATTTATTGTTTCCCATTGTAAATGATCCTGCTGGCACGTAAATCATAACAATATCATCGCCAAAGTCAGCTTCCCAATATCCTGAAGAGTTTTTGATTAAAGATTTTGCTCTACTTTTAATAAAAGCAAGCTCTGCATCAGAGTTTCTTGTGGTATCAGTATCTGGTGTGTTGTCTGCTATAGATATTGAGCTACTAGATGATGAATCTATCGAATCATTTGTACTTAGAGTTATACTTCGTCCATCATTGGATATTGAGATACTTTTAAATATCTTTTCAACACTCCCTCCACTAATGGGTGTCCAAGTAAAGTTAGTCAAACTATGTTCCCAAAGTGTAACACTACTTGCGTCTTCTCCTGCGCGTGTATCTGCAATGAATACCCTACCACTATTAGTCATCCAAAAAAACCATTTGATTGGATGTGAGCCTGTAAGTTCTTCTGTATAGTCCTGCTTTTGAGAGGTAGTTATTCTATTGTATTTGTATGAATCTGCATAGCTCAATGATGAGAAAAGTAGAGCTGATGAAATAATTGATTTAATAGCTAATGGGTACATTTAGAACCTTTAGTAATAGTTTTTATGAATAGTACTCATTAATAAGTTACTTTTAACTTAGAATAGAATGAATTGATAAAATTTGGTTACAAATATTTATGGTACTGCACTAATTTATCAGTCATTATGTTCAATTGATTCAGTACGTTTTTTAAAGCCTGTATTTAGTCGTAATTTCAATCCAAGGTAATAACTCTTAGTAATTATTTTTTTAAATAAGTAAGCCATATAGCCCCTTACCTTGATAAAAGCAAATATCTCACCAACAGCGTAATTACCTCCTAGTGCAACGAATACACCATCGACTTTACCGTTATAGGGTTTTATATTTTTTGAAATGAGATCTCTTTGAATTGCACGTGCTACATATTGGGCACTGTTCTCAGCAGTTTGAGCTGTTGGTGGAAGAACTTTTTTTTCTTTATCTTTTAGCTCTGTGCAGTCACCAACTGTAAATATATTTGGACTAATCCGAAGAGTGCTATTAGGCTGATACTGTCCAATACGATTGTATGAAAGATTCATATCGGAGTTAATATTGTTGGCAACTATCCCACCAGTAAAAATCATAAATGTGTAATTTAGCGTTGTTCCATCTTTGAAATAGATACTAGATTCATCGACTTTCTCAATAAAGGCGTTTGTCATGATATGTATACCAAGTGATTTAAGCCTTTCATATGTATTTTTAATTATGTAATCACTCATCCCCGGTAATATTGTATCGCTGGCATCTATGAGGTAAATATGTAATTCTTTTGCTGATTCACCAATACTTTTGCTGTGACGTTTGATAACATCAGCCATATCTGCTGCAATCTCTACACCACTAAGACCTGCACCTCCGATGGTTAGATTATAAGTTTGAGACTTAGTAGAGTGTTTTTGTTCTATTTTTTCATAAAGTAATGACTCAAAAGCAGTTCTAAAACGATGACTTCTATAAAGCTTTTTAACACCTATGCCGTATTTTTCGAGTCCGTCAATGAAACTGAAAAAGTTTGTTCTCGCACCAGTGGCAATAATGAGATAATCATATGTAAATTTTACTTCATCAGTCTCTATCTCTTGTGTTTTGGAATGTATAAATTTTACTTTTTTTTGAACAAAGTTAACAGGTCTTTTAAAACCATGACACCAGTTTTTGAGATCTAGTGCAACGTCGTGTAAGTCAAAACGACCAGCAATATATCCATAGGCTTCGGTTTGTAGATAATGGTACGGACTTTCATCAAAGAGTGTAATGTCGAGTCTAGAATCTGATGCAAGATGTTCTACAGCTCTTAATCCAGCATATCCAGCACCAATAACGAGAACTTGTTTTTTCATACAGTATCCATTAAATTGTTTATGAATTATAACCTGTATATATTTTAATAAGCTTTTTAAGCTGAGGATGGTTCTTGTTCTGTAATAAGTCTATTTGAAAATATATGATATTTAAATGATGTTTAAATAAAGTTTATGGTACTGTACTGCTTTTAAAATTTAAATTAGGTGTAATAAATGAACAATTTGCTAAATGTAAAGAGATTAAGTTTTTTGCGTATGAAATGGAAATTAGCAATAATGATTGTTATCCCTTTAATAGTAGTAGCTTTTTTGGGAATTGATAATATCTTAACAAATAATAAGCAGTTAGATAGCTACTCAAACTATTCAAAATTATCAAACAGTGCACTAACTATCTCAAAACTTATCAATAATATTCAAAATGAGCGTTTTAGTGCCAGTCTATTCTTAACTAAAACTCAATCAAATAAATATAAAAATTTAATCAAGACAACTGATGAATCATTAATAAAGCAAAAAGGCTTACTAAAAGAGTATCCAAATGTACTTAAATTGGTAAAAAATTTAACTTATATAAGAGAGGGTGTACTCTCCAGTAATAAAAGTTTAAATGAACTTACTTTTGAGTATTCAAAAATAGTTGACGCACTTTTATCAATAATATTTTCCATGTCAAAAGAGGCACCAAATGCACAAATGGGGCAAAAGATGCAGGCATATTATTACCTACTGTATACGAGTGATGCACAACTTAAATCAACACTTTTTGGAGTAAACACATTTACTAGAGATAATTTTGATAAAGGAGTTAGATACAGTTGGCTTTCATCAATTGCAGCAGAAGAAGAAGCGCTTAAAAAATTTAATAAATTAGCTACAAAAGAGCAGGTGAGAAAATTTAGTACTTTGGTGAACTCAAAAGCTTTTGTAGATTATATATCTTTTAGAAAAATTGCTCTTAGTGCAGACAAAATTGGTGGCTTTAATGCTGATGCAAATAAATGGCAAAAAACGGCGAAAATATGGTTAACTAAATTAGATGTGATTAACTCAATGATTTTAAAAGAGGCAATTCCTTATAGTGATGCTGGAATTAAATGTAGACGTGTTTTAGATATATCTCTTAAAGCAGAAAAACTTTCACGATTTATGCAGATAGAACAGTTGAGTGTTGCATCTTTTCTTAATTCAAAAGAGAATGTTTCATCATTGCTAGAACTTATGAACAATAATGATAATCTTTTTGATGATTTAAATAATGAGTATACTAAGTTCAAAAATTTAACTTTTCGCTACTCAGCAGAGCTAAAGGGTGTTATTAAAGAGAGTGTTAATTCAGCTAAGAGGCTTCAAGAAGTAAGAAAAAGGTTGAAAAATTCAGAGCGTATAGAAGATGCATTAAAAAGTTATTTTTTACTTAGTACAAACACAGTTAAAATGGTTCATGCTATGGGCATGAATACACAAAATGCACTTTTAGCGACACCAGTAGTCGCTTGGCAATATTTTCTTCATGCAAGAGAAGTAGCAGCAAAAAGTTCAACAATACTGTTATCAGCAATAAAAAGAGATTCTTTTGATTCTAGCGATAAACGTTCATTAATTGAACTTGCTATCTATTATGATTCGTATATTCAAGCTTTTAGTGATGCAGATGAAAATGCTATTGCAGGTGAATTGGAGTATACAGTTACAGATGAACTGTTAAAAGAGATTAAAAGTATTAGGGAAAGAGCGCTTTTTGTTAATACAATTGGTGGCTTTGGTGTTAGTACAAGAGAATGGCTTGACGTAGCATCTGCAAAAAAAGATGCTTTAGTTAAGCTGTCTAATTCTACTCATGATGAGTTAAGAAGTTCAATTTCAGATAAACTCTCTTCGCTTAGAGTTAGTAACAGTTTTACCATTGCAATTAATATTTTGATTCCAGTTATCGTGTTAATTATTGGGATGATGATCTTATACAATATTAATGGCTCACTTGAGATATTTTCAGATGGTCTTAAAAATTTTTTCTCTTTTATGCGTGGTGAATCTGAAAGAAAAGATTTGAACTTGCAAGGAAATGATGAGTTTGCTTTAATGGCAACACAGATTAACGAGCAGATGAAACTTTTACAAAATGGTATAGATATTGATCGCAGGGCTATTGAAGAAGCTACAGAAGTGGCGTTAATAGTAGGAAAAGGTGGACTAAGTAAGCGTATTAAACTACAAGCTCAAAATCAATCTTTAAAAGAGTTAATATTAGTCATAAATAATATGATGGATAGTATGCAAGATATTCTAATTCAATTTGTACATGTTCTAGCTGAAGCTTCTAAGCATAACTATAAAGCTAAGATTAATTTAGAAGAGGGCATTGATGTACAAGGTGAAATAGCAGAGTTAGGTCATGACATAAATAAGGTAAATGAAGCAGTTTCATTAATGTTATTTGATTCACAAAAAAATAGCTCAGTATTACAAGAAAGCTCTGATGGTCTAAAGGAGTTTGTCAACTCATTAAATAGTGCAGTTAAAAGTATGCAAGATGATCAAGTTATTGCAAATGAATCATTAGAACAGATGACTCAAATGATACATGACTCAAAAGAGCAATTTAGTGTTGTAGCAACACAAAGTGACTCAGTTGTTAAAGTTGTAGGTGTCATTAAGGATATAGCAGGGCAGACAAACTTGTTAGCACTAAACGCTGCAATTGAAGCAGCACGCGCTGGTGAACATGGGCGAGGTTTTGCTGTTGTCGCTGATGAGGTACGAAAATTAGCTGAGCGAACGCAAAACTCTTTAGATGAGATTAACGGTTACATTAATACTCTTGGACAATCAATCTCCCAAGTCTCAGAACAGACATCAACTCAAACAGAACAAATTAGTAAAGTAAACGAGGTAATGAACTCTTTAGAGGAGATGGTTGTGCGTGTTAAAGATGTCTCAGGTGATATTGATAAAGCTTCAAGAGATACTTCTGCTGTTGCAGAGGTAATAATTACAAATTTAAAAGCTAAACAATTTAATGGCAAAGAAGAAATATAGATAAGACTTCTTGCAAAACAAAATCTCTGAGAGTTGTTTTAGTTTTGCAAGAAGCCTATAGAATTTGAGTAAATTAATCTAAATTTAAACACAAAACAGCTACTATTCGCTTCCGTCAAAAATTGCCCTGTGTTTTGTAGCGCAAGGGTAAACCAACCAAAGAACGGAAGAAAAACAAAGGAATGAATAGTGCCTACTATTAATCAATTAATTCGCAAAGAGCGAAAAAGGGTGATTAAGAAATCAAAATCACCTGCATTAGAAAGCTGCCCGCAACGTCGTGGCGTATGTACTCGTGTATATACAACTACGCCTAAAAAGCCAAATTCGGCTTTACGTAAAGTTGCAAAAGTTCGTCTTACTACAGGATTTGAAGTAATTAGTTACATTGGTGGAGAGGGTCACAACCTTCAAGAACACTCAATTGTACTAGTTCGTGGTGGTCGTGTAAAAGATTTACCTGGTGTTAAGTATCACATCGTTCGTGGTGCATTAGATACTGCTGGTGTTGCTAACAGAAATGTTGCTCGTTCTAAATATGGAACAAAAAAGCCAAAAAAATAGTAAGTTTTGATTGATGCAGGTTTCAGACATTGGTGCTGAGAACTTGAGTAAATTTAACAACATAATTAAATTGAAGGATTTAACGTGAGAAGAAGAAAAGCTCCCGTACGTGAAGTAATGCCAGATCCACTATACAATAGTGTAATAGTTACTCGTTTTGTAAATAAGCTGATGAAAGATGGCAAAAAAAGTGCTGCTGAGAAAATCATCTATAATGCGTTAGCGCATATTAGCTCTAAAGATGAGTTAGAGGGAATTGAAGTTTTTACAGCGGCTATTGAAAATGTTAAACCAATCTTAGAGGTTAAAAGCCGTAGAGTTGGTGGTGCAACATATCAAGTTCCAGTTGAAGTTCGTCCTGTTCGTCAGTTATCACTGGGGATCAGATGGTTGGTTGATGCGTCTCGTAAAAGAAACGAGCGCACTATGGCATTACGTTTAGCTAATGAGCTAATGGATGCTGCTACAAATAAAGGTTCTGCTTTCAAAAAGAAAGAAGATACATATAAAATGGCTGAAGCAAATAAAGCTTTCGCTCATTACCGCTGGTAGGGAGAAAGCATGGCAAGAAGTACAACTCTTAATGACGTTAGAAATATCGGTATTGCTGCGCACATTGATGCTGGTAAGACTACTACAACAGAGCGTATTCTTTTTTATACGGGAATTTCACACAAAATTGGTGAGGTTCACGATGGTGCTGCTACTATGGACTGGATGGAACAAGAGAAAGAGCGTGGTATTACAATTACTTCAGCTGCAACTACTTGTTCATGGGAAGGTAAGCAGATTAACATTATAGATACTCCAGGTCACGTTGACTTCACAATTGAAGTTGAGCGTTCTATGCGTGTTCTTGATGGTGCAGTATCTGTTTTCTGTGCTGTTGGTGGGGTTCAGCCACAATCTGAGACTGTATGGCGTCAACGTAACCGTTATGGTGTACCATCTTTAGTTTTTGTTAACAAGATGGACCGTACTGGTGCTGATTTTTATATGGTTGAAGAGCAGATAAAAACTCGTCTAAAGGGTAACCCTGTTCCAATTCAACTTCCAATCGGTGCAGAAGAGAATTTCCAAGGTATTATTGATCTTGTAAAAATGAAAGCTATCGTTTGGGATCAAGATGCTGCTATGGGCTCTAACTACCATGTAGAAGAGATTCCAGCTGAACTTGCTGATAAAGCTGATGAGTATCGTGAGAAGATGATTGAATCAATCGCTGAGACTGATGGTAATGAAGAGCTAATGGAAAAATTCTTAGAGGGTGAAGATATCTCTGAAGATGAAATCGTAGCAGCTATTAAATCAGCAACTTTAAGTATGAACATTGTTCCAATGACTTGTGGAACAGCATTTAAAAACAAGGGTGTTCAAACTCTACTTGACGCAGTTGTTGCATATATGCCATCTCCATTAGAAGCTAAAAGAATTACTGGTACTATGGAAGATGATGAAGAGACAGAATTAACTATTGATTCGACTGATGATGGAGAAGTAGCTGCTCTTGCATTTAAAATTATGACAGATCCATTTGTTGGACAGTTGACATTTGTAAGAATGTACCGTGGTGTTATGGAAAGCGGAACATACCTTTACAATACAACTAAAAACAAAAAAGAGCGTATTGGTCGTCTTCTTAAGATGCATGCTAATAAACGTGAAGAGATTAAAGAGCTTTATGCTGGTGAAATCGGCGCGGTTGTTGGTCTTAAATCTACAACTACAGGTGATACTCTTGCTGGTGAAAAAGATAAAGTTATTTTAGAGAGAATGGATTTCCCAGATCCAGTTATCTCTGTTGCAGTTGAACCTAAAACTAAAGCAGATCAAGAAAAAATGGGTATTGCTTTACAAAAACTTGCAGCTGAAGATCCATCTTTTAGAGTTTCTACTGATGAGGAATCAGGTCAAACTATTATTTCAGGAATGGGTGAACTTCACTTAGAAATTCTTGTTGATAGAATGATGCGTGAATTTAACGTTGATGCTGAAGTTGGTAAACCTCAAGTTGCATACCGTGAGACAATTCGTAAAGAAGTTAATCAAGAATACAAATATGCAAAACAGTCTGGTGGTCGTGGTCAATATGGTCACGTATTTTTACGTATTATGCCAGTTGAACCAGGAAAAGGTTATGAATTCTTTGATGAGACAAAGGGTGGATCAGTTCCTCGTGAATTTATTCCAGCAGTTGACAAAGGTATTCAAGAAGCACTTCAAAATGGTGTAATGGCAGGTTATCCTGTTGTTGATGTTCAAGTTGCACTATATGATGGTTCTTACCATGATGTTGATTCAAATGAGATGGCATTTAAACTTGCTGCTTCTATGGGTATGAAAGAGGGTTGTCGTGCTGCGAAACCTGTAATCTTAGAGCCTCAAATGAAAGTTGAAGTTGAAGTTCCTGAAGATTACATGGGTGATGTTATCGGTGACCTTAACCGTCGTCGTGGACAGATTAACTCAATGGATGACCGTCTTGGAAATAAAGTAATTGACGCATTTGTACCATTATCTGAAATGTTCGGATACTCTACAGATTTACGTAGTAGTACGCAAGGACGTGGTACATACTCTATGGAGTTTGATCACTATGAAGAGGTTCCAAAAAGCGTTGCAGAAGAGATTGTTAAAAAACGTAACGGCTAATTATTTTCCCCTCTTGGGGAAAAGTTCTAAAACTTTCAAAAAAATTACTTATCAATGTCCCGATAGCTCAGCAGGATAGAGCACAAAATTCCTAATTTTGAGGCCATGCGTTCGAATCGCATTCGGGACACTCTTTAAAGACCTACAACTAGGGAGTTAACTAACTTTAGAGAATATACTCAAAAATCTAACCCCACTTTTTACCCCACATATTACATTTTTTTTCATCTAGTTATTCGTATAGACTATATTTTTTTAATGAACTTATATCAGTATTTTTTTTCAATGAATCCAGCAATTGTTCTGTTTGAGCAATATATTCTTTTTTTAATTTTTCTACACCTCCATAGTATGTAAATAGCTTAGGATGTGGATGTTCAAGTTTTTCTTCTATGCATAAGTTTCTTTCGCCGTTACATATACCAAAAGTTTCAAAGTAAATATTTTTTTTACTTGCTAAAATTCTAAGTTTGTGATGATAAATTAGCCATTCGTTATTATCTTGAGTTAGCTGTTGGTAGTATAAAACAAAATCATTTTCAATATTGAATCTAATGTAATAAATAAGCGCATCAAATTCTTTATCATAAATTTTTTCTATTAAGAGTGCGACATCAAATTCATGAGTACTGCATTTACTATATTTTAAGATTAGCTGAATCAGTGTATTTTTGGCATTATTTGATTTTCTAAATTCTATAATGAACTCTTCACAAGAGAAAAATAAATCAAAAAATGCTTTATTGTCATAAAAAAAATGAGTGTAAACATGAGACATATACATAAAAACATTATTAGCATAATCAATTTTTGGCGGAATTAAATCATTGTCTAAATAGACAATAAGTTCTTCTTCAGAAAATGATTCTTCAATCAGTCTTACAATGGGTCTACTATCTCTCTTCCAGACATAGTATGTATTTGTTGAAATGCCAAACAATTTTAATAAAGTATCTCTTTTTGCCATCCTGAATTATATCTGAATTTAATAAATATATAATAAAACAAACCTTACATAATATAGTGTATTTAATACAAAAATAACAGAAAACTAGAAAATAATATGAAATACGATAAAAAACTTGACATTGTAAAATAAAAAGACTAAAGTATCGATATTAATACATATTTACTTTTTGAGACTATATATGTAGCAAATAGGATAATTATATGAAAGATTGGAAAATAAGTACGAAAGAGCTTGAAAAAGATGGGCTGATTGTAGATGATATACAGATAATGAAGCCGACGTTAGAAAAAACGATGGCTCAATTGAGAAGTAAAAGAAGAGTACCATTTTATAAAATAGCAGGGAATGTATATTACTCTGCAGTTGAGTTATCAGAATGGGTTAAAAGTCAAAAAGTGGAGGTTATCTAAGTGAGCATAAACAAAAGATACTACTGGATGAAGTTACCACATGATTTTTTCATGGATGCTAGAATTAAGAAATTAAGAAAATTGGCGGGTGGTGATACATATACAGTAATACTGATGCGCATAATGCTATTAACAATTAAAAATAATGGGGTGTACGAATTTGAGGGTATAGAAGAAAATCTTTCTGATGAGATATCCCTTAAAATAGATGAAAAAGAGATTGATGTAAAAGCAACAATTACATATATGTTTCAATCAAAGTTAATTGAAGAGTTGGATGATAACAAATTCGAGTGTACACAAGTGAAAAAATTAATTGGCAGTGAAACAGAATCTGCAGAAAGAAAACGCAAAAGTAGAGTAAAAAGAGACATCAGTGTGACATTGTCACATGATAGTCACACTAACGTCACAAAGTGTCACACAGAGTTAGAGAAAGAGAAAGAGTTAGAGATAGAGTTAGATTCTCTCTCTATTAAAAGAATTGAAAATTTTAGTGATTTCAAAAAATACATACTCAAAAATCATGTTGGGATGAAAATTAGATTACCACAAGGAAATCCGTGCAAGTTTGAACCCTCAACAATACTTAGTGTAGGTTCAAATAGTTACTTACATAATAATTACAGTAATGAAGATTTGTCTTCAGATGATGCAATCAAAGTTTGGAATTATTTATTTGAAAACCAAAGCTTAATAAGAGCAAGGGCTTAAAATGAATAATTATGAGCAACAGCAGAAGTTATTAAGTGAATTAATCTACGCTAATGAGCAAATTAAAGAAAATATAAAACAGCTAACTGAATTTAAAAATATTGATGAAATTATAACGAGTATAAAGAGTTTAAAAAATATTAACGCTAGTCAAATAAATCATAAAATTGAAAACCTTAATTTTACAAAACTCATAACATCAATTTCATCAAAAATTGAAGCTAAATTAGATGATTCCAGAATTAAAATTGATGAAAAAGCAAAAGAACTAAAAAGGACTATTAAAACCTTAGATTCAATAGTTGAAGGTCTAAATGAGATTGATACAATTGCGGATAATGTTAAAAAAATAGGTAAAGATTCAACCTCAATAAAATCTAAAACACTTTTTGCAACTATCTTTGCAACAGCAATTACTACTGCAATAATCTCATTTGCAGCTTCTAACATAAATAAAATCTTTATAGAGACAATACCAAATGATTCACAATTTATTGAGTTTGCACCTGACGTTAGTTTTATGCAAGACAAAGATACTAAAAAAATAATGTATATGGTTGTCCCTAGCAGTATAAATCTTGAGATTATGGAAGATGAAGTAGATACTCAAGTGCAATATATTCGATTCAAAAAATGAAAACTTTAGAAACTTTTATAAAGCAAAACAAACCAAAAAGGAGGATTTCTAAATTAAAAAAGTTTGAAGTAGAAATAGAAAAATTGTATCAAGATGGGTTTCAAATAGAGCAAATTAAAAAATTTCTATCTGAAAATAAAGTTGAAGTATCAGAGAGAACGATTTCAAGATTTATTACTAGTATCAAGAAATCTGAACAGATAAGAAAAGAACCTAGTAATACTAAAAATGATGAAACTGAAAGTAATCCATTTTTGGAAAAAATTCAAAAAATTGCAGAGGAGTAAACATGATTTACGTAATAACTAGCGACAAAGGTGGAGTTGGCAAAACAACTACAGCAATTTCTATAGCATCAATTCTAAGTGATGCTGGTAAAAAATTTAAGCTGATAGAAATTGATAATAGTAATAACTCACTACTTTTTAAAAATTCTAAAGTTTTAAATCAAGAAGATATAAAAAGTGTAAAACTAAGCCAAAAAGACATAATTGTGTCAGATATGCTTTTTGATTTAATGTCTAATCCAAAAATGGATTATATTGTTGACATCGGAGGAGGTGATGATACTAAGCCAGTAATTCAAAAATTAAAAAAGATAAACCTGACAAAAACATGGGTAATTCCAGTTACTCGCATTAAAAAATATCTAGCAAATGCTGTTAATACACATCAGCTGATTGATGAGAAAGACAACTGTGTTTTTTGCCTAAATATGTACACCAATTTCGAAAATATTCAAAATGAGTTTGTACATTTCTTTGGAAATGAAAAATTAGGAATAAAACAATATTCCTCAATATTTAAAAATTCAAAAATAATAGGTATTCCTTTTTCTCATCATTTCGAATTAGCAAGCGATGATGAGCAAACTATATTAGACGTAGCAAAAATATCTATAGAGAAATCAGAAGATGAAGCTAGAACAGAGTTCTTTGCACTCTCGAAAAGCGATAGAGAAAAATTTAACAAAATGATGATGCTTTACTGGAGAAGTGAAGAAGCAGCATCAGTTTTTAATGAAATTAAGCAAAACTGCTCAATTTTAATCAAAAAGACAAACAAAGAAGCTTAATGACATCAAATGTCATAAAAAGACAAGAGTGGACATAGATTGTCACGAGAGTGACAAGTAAAGGTCAAGAACAAGGGTTACACCATCGCCACTTCTAATAAAGGTGGCTAAACACACTCAAGTTTCACTTGAATGTGCCGAAAATCGGAGATTTACACTTTTAAGGAGCAATAGCATGAAAAAAGAAAATAATACTAGTCCACGAGGCAATATGATAACGCTGACTGATTATAAAATTGATAACGATAACAATTCAATAAGCCACGATAAAAATGAAATAAAGCACAAAGTATTTACTGCGATTAGACGTGAGAGTTGGGAAAATGAAAATGAAACTCTCTATATAAGCGTTATGAAACAAAAAGATAATGGAAAAATCATCTACTCAAACAAAACAAAAGATGATGGGATTATTGGTTCGTGGAAGCTTTCTGTTTTTTATTCTGCTGATGATGCCCAACTTGCATTAGCTCATACAATATCTAAAAAAATAGAAAAATATTACAAAGAACAGTCTAAAAATGCTATCAGCTAAAACAACTAGCTTTGAGCAAGTCAGTACATATCACGAGAAAGATAATTATTACTCTCGTGAAATGGGCGAGTGGTGGGGAAAATCAAGAGATTTGCTAAATTTAAGTAGTAATCTTACACATGAAAGTTTCATTAATTCATTGAATGGAATCAATCCAGTCACTGGTGAAAAATTAACAGCTTCTAAGAGTAATTTAAATTCAGAACGTGCAGCTATAGATTTAACATTTACCGCCCCAAAGTCACTATCTGTTGCTCTTGAGTTAGCGCAAGCTAAAAAAGATAATAAACTTGAAAAAATACTACTACACGCACATGACACTGCGGTTAATACTGCATTAATCCATATAGAAACAGAGTATGCAAAAGCAAGAGTGCAAAAAAACAAGAACAGACAAATAGTCAATACATCAAATTTGCTTGTTGCTAAATTTCAACATGAAACAAGTAGAGAATTAGATCCAACGCTTCATACACATTCGGTATTAATTAATATGACAAAATGTGATGATGGAAAATGGAGAGCCTTAGAAGCAAAGGATATTTTGAAAAATATAAACCTAAACGGACAATACTACCGCTCTGAACTTGCAAAAAATTTATCTGAACAAGGGTTTGAAATTGATATTACAAATCACAAACAAGCCTTTTTTGAGCTAAGCAACGTACCGAAATCTCTTCTTTATGAATTTTCAAAAAGACGGAGACAGATAGAAGAAAAAGCGAAAGAGCTTAAAAAAAAGTTTCCTAAAATGAGTAAAACTCACCTTTATCAAAAAGCAACATTGATGAGTAGAAAATCTAAACAGAATGTTGATAGAAACGAGTTAAAAGCTGAAAACCTAGCACGTGCTGAAAAATTAGTAAACGTAGATAATCTACTTGCAAAATTTTATAATTTAAAACCAATAGAAAATAATATAGATGAAAAAAAAATAGACCAGACCTTAAAAAGAGCAAAAAAAATTATCCGCTCCTGGAAAAAATATCAACGTACACCAGAGGCAATCCTAAAACTCACTAGTAACTGGACACTAGGAACTGTTCGAGCAAGCGACTTATGGCAGAAGATAAAAATCAAGCAAACCACAAAACAGGAGGTAAAAAAATCACAAGAATTGACAATGTTGAAAATCGTAAAACAAGAGCTAAAAGCTACAAAACTAAATACCCAAAAGCTTTTCGCATCGTTAGAAAAAACAAAAACGATTGATAATCATAAATCAGAGGAGATTTACGAAAATGCAAGACAACATAGCCCTGAAGCTTCAAAACGACTTACTACAAGCATTGACAGAACAAAACATAGAAATGCTGAAACAACAGAGTTTGACGATAGAGATGCTATCAGTATTGATAGAGAAATTAATGCCACAAGAGACAACAAAGGAGACGGAAGAGCTGAGCTTGAAAGAGATGATTCTGATAGTTTTAGAAAATCAGGATCAGATGAAGAACTCTCTTACGAAGATGCAATAAAAATTGCCAACGAAGAAGTCAAAAAAATTAACTCTCAAGAGTCAAAACAAGAAAAATCAAAAGGAGCAAATAATGAGCAAGAACAATGAGCTTGAAGAAGCAATTTCTGCACTAAATGCAGAAAATGTAGCTTGGATTCACAAGCATAATATCTATCAATTGCGTGACAGAGCAATTTTGCTACAGCAGGCAGGAAAAAACGCCATGAACGATAAAGATGAAGAGCTTGTTGAAAGTTCGACTAACGAATTTTTACAAGCAATAGAACCAGTAATTCAAATCATACAATCAGGAGAATACAAATGATAGCACGCAAACATGTTATTCAAGTCGCAGATGAGCCTCTCACCCTTTGGATAGACAGAAGCACTGGAGTACTTAAAAAAAGTAAGTTCATGGATAAAACAGTATCTTTGACTCTTGACAAAGATGTAATCGCAAAGATAATTGATAATCCAACACGTCATATCAATGGTGCTAAGATGCAAGAAAGTGATAATTTTTCACGTGCCGTAGCAAATATGATAGACAAAAAACTTGAAGTTGCCATTCAAAAAACAGATAAGAAGATTCTAGACAGATTTGCCCGAAGTGGGCTAATCCCTGACAATCAACGTGATAACTTTATCGAAGCAATCAATGCACCTACAGGACTCAAAAAGCTTGCATTTAATGCGGTTAAGAAGGCAAATGCGATAGTTTATAATCTAACGTCTAAAATTGATAGATTTTTTGATAATATTAGAGATAAAGTGTCAAATAAAAATCTTGATAAATTTCAATATCTGAAAGAATATCAATTAAAAGAGTTCAATAAAGCACCACCAATAAGTGAACTTGGCAATTTAAAAGATTTCAATGCAAAAGGTCAACTCGCCCAATTAGCGCATAGCTTCGTAAAAGAAAAAAATATTAGTTCTCTCACAGATGATAAAACGTCAGATAAAGAACTTCAAGAGGCTTTCTATCAAAAAGCTTTTTCACAAGGTTCCACTAACCCAATTGAAAATAAAAAAGCCCTCTTTAAAGAAATTGAGAATGTTAAAGAGCAAGTAAAATCTCAAACAAACGAAACTAAAATAAAAACTCAATCAAGTGAACTTACTTCACTTCAATCTACAATAGACAATCTTCAAAAAGAGATACAAACATTCAAAATTAAAGAAGCTTCTAAAAACGAAACATTAGAAGACTTTAAAACTCTCTCAAAAGAAGTTGATACTGATCAGAAGATTGACTTACTTGTTGATAATAAAGAGTATTTATCACTAGATAATGCAGCGCAACAAAAATTTGAAAATCAGCACATTTTTAAAGAGAATGCAGTTGATAATATAAAGGATCGTGCGCTTGAAGTTAAAGAAGTAGCACTAGCCATAAAAGGCAACGTAGACAAAGATGAGCACATTGAGTTAACCGAACGTATGCAAGAGCTTTCTAGTGGTAAGTCATTTGACAAGATGATTGGTACAGATGGTAAATTAGATGCTGATGCAGTCCGTGCATATTCTGCAAAGCTTATTCAAGTTGCAACTCAAGTTGAACTTGCAAATAAGGCAAATGTTGTAAGCAAAGATGATTTAAAACTAGCCAACGAAGAGGTTAAAACTCAAAATCAATCTTCACAACAATCAAAAAGCCAAGCAATATGAGCAACACAAAAATGTATCTTGAGGAGACGGACGAGCAATCCGCCTCTCAATCAAAATCAAAATCTACAACAGTTAAAAATGAACTACAAGATGAGCTTTTATCTAATGGTATAGATTTGACACTAGATAATGGAATAGCGCATATTAGCCTACCTGAACCAATGCTTTTAATGATTTTCTCTGCTTTTAAAGTCTTAGAAAATCAGTTTAAAAAGAGTAAAGAAAAGGGAGCACAAATATGAACCCATTTGACTTTTTACTATATTTTTTTTCATTCATATTTTTATTACCACTAATAGTTATCTTTTACCCAAGGTATAAAATAATCCAAGGATATCTATTCAGTAGCTACCCAGTCCACAAAAATTCATTTGGTAGTTTTGCTAATCCAATTAATGTTAAAAAAGGCTACACCTGGACGAATTCTTTTAAATTATTTAAAAAATTCAACAATGATAAAAATACTGTATTTATAGATCAGTTTAGATTTGATGAAGATTATGCTTATCAAGCAAAAATTCCATCTTTTTTAAAAAACTATGTTGAGAGACAATCTATTCACTTTTCACCTCTACAAATGACACAAGGTATATTACTAGTCGGAAAGATGGGATCTGGTAAGAGCGAGGCGTATCATAAAATTTTACAGCAAGATTTTTATAATCGTGCTGTAATACATGAAACAAAAGTTGGTGACTTTACAGAACCATATTTTAGAAAACGAGTTGATATTCTTTTTTCTCCATACGATGAAAGAACCTCTCTGTGGGATGTAATGAGTGAGGATGAAGGTACAGTAAAAACATTTTTTGAAAATTATATGAATGCTATACAAGGAGATAAAAAAGATTTTTTTTCAGCAGCTGCTAATAGAAAGTACAATGAGACTGCACAAAAAATTAGAAGCAAATATAAAAACGAATCAAGTCACATAAAATGGAAACTTTTCATTAAAGCTATTAAAGAGCTTCTGGAAGAATCTGCAAGTAAAGACCAAAATTCCGTTAAAGATGTTGCTTCAACTATGGAAGCAGTTCTTGAACCACTTGAAATCATGGCATGGATGATGCAAAATCCAAAACAAAAAAAGTTTGTCATTAGAGACTTTTTTAACAAAAAGATGCAGTGTAAACTTATTTTAGGTAACAACCCAGAATATGAAAAATCTCTATCTCCTCTTTTTTCAGCATTTACAGCAGCACTATCTCAAATACACACCTCAATGCCAGACAGTAAAACAGATTTTACTCTTTATGCACTAGATGAATACCTTACTTTTGCATCAACGATGGATGATGCATCAAAAAAACGTCTGCATACACTCATACGCTCTAAAGGTGGAATATTAATACCAGGCATTCAATACGTGCCTAAAGATGATAAAAAGCTCCAACAGATGCTTACTTCGAGCGCATTTGCATGGATTTATTTTTCTAGTATAGAAGAGGAAACAATATCGCTACTAAAAAAGACTATTGGTGAAACAGAATATTATTATGAAGATGTCTCAGAGAGTTGGAATAAGGGTAAAAAAAGCAAAAGCTACAGTACAAAAAATGAAAAAACCTCTCTTATTAGTAATGATATATTAAATAATCTTGGCGAGAAGTTTGAGCATATTACATATTTACCAAATATGAAAATGCTTTACAAAGGCTACACCCCACAAGTTGAACTTAAACCTAGAGCTAAAAAAACTGTACCGAAAGATTTAACTGCATTTTATGAAATGCGTTACCAAGTTGATGATGTTCAAGATGAAAATTTAGACTTTGATTTTGCGGATCTATTTAAACAAAAGAAACTATCTGCTCTTGATGAGTTTAGAGCATTTAAAAGATTTGAAAAATCACGTATTCAAGGTGAAGATGGCATTAAAGAGTTTGTAAATAAAGAATTGCCAGAGCTTAAAAATAAAAAGATAGCAGAGATTGATTTTGAACTGATGTTTAAAAAATACTTACCTGATAACAAAATAGTTGATTCTAAAATGAAAGTCCTCACAATAGACGAACGCTTTGAGCTGTCTCAACAATGGAACAGTATCAACAAAGAAAACCATCAAGCACAACTTGACTTTATTGAAGAGCACCAATTATGGGGTGCAATCCCAACAATATTTGATTTTTCTCAAGATGAAATTTCAGATTTACAAAACGACTTTTAGGAGGAAAGCATGAGTAACAGATTTAGTGATGATGAAGTAAAACGATTTATGAGACTGACTAAAGATAGTTTGCACATTCAAGACCCTAAAGAGGTGCTTGATGAGCTTAAAATTGGTTATAAAGTCATTGGGAATGATTCATACCGAATGAACATCAGAGGCGAAAGGGATGCCTCTGCATTCATATCTTTAAAGCATGGTATTTGGAAGTATAAAGATTTTGGCTCAAACGCTGGAGGCACAATTGAAAATGTTGTAATGGATGCTACAGGCATGAATTACAAAGATGCATTAAATTTTAGCCTCAACATTTACAAACTACCAAACCATCTTGAAGAAGCGATAGGACAAAAAACAGATATTTCACCAAAGTTAAACGAAGAACAAAAGGAAAAAATTGAGTCAATTAAAAAAGAGAACATTCAAAGGTCAAAGTCTAATTTTGTTTCTAACGTTACAAGTGTCAAAGATATAGGTGATCATAAGCCAGCAATTGACTACCTAGCCTCAAGAGGAATCACAAAAATTTTTCAATATAAAATAATTAATGGTGAGTATCAGGCTCAATCAGGTGAGCTAAAAACAGCTTTTGGTGTTGGTGTATTAACAAGAGATAAAACTGGAGCAGATTTGATAAAAGAGGAGAACTTTTCAACAATCCAATTTTTCAATCAAAATGATAAAGCTGGATATGACTTTGTAGCTAAAACGGTTGAAGAGGCAGACATAAAGGCGTTTGGTTGCCTCAAATATAATGTAATGAGTGAATACAAGCAAGACGTTAACGATTTGCTTATGAAGAATGAAAAAATATCTGAACGAATTCAAGATGGCAATATTGAATATTTTAAGAATGTTTCCAACTCACTAGATCAAATACAACAAGCACAAAAAGAGTTGTCAAATTATCAAAATAGAGACATTAGTGAAGACGTGCAACTCGCTCAAAGTATGGTTAATCAAGAACAATCAAACACGAAAGGAGTACAAAGATGAGTATATTTCAAAAAACTGTTGCCCTACTGTGGTTTCAGCATTTAGACGTAAATGGTTATATCTTCTATAATATCCGCACACTAAGTATATACGTGCGAATCCCATTTTATATTTTTCTGGTTTTTACTGTCTACTTTACCATAAAATTTTTAGGTACTTTTGTTGATTATTCAAAATTCAATTTGAGCGCAGTAATATTATTGGCATTAGCACTAACTGGTAAAGTTATTCTATTCTTATCAACGTTGTTAACGGCACTCATAGCTACTTATGAATTTATTTATCATCTTGACCCAAAAGATGAACTCTTAAAAAAGAAAGAGGCACTAAAAGAGATTAGAGCTAAAAAGCTACAATGGTGGAGATTAAGAAATATGAATTTTTTCTTTCGTGCACTTTTTTATATAGTCATCTATATAGCTATATCTAAATATCTACAAATTTCATCTTTTGTGGCGTTCATTCATGTCAAGGATTTTAGCGAGATAGCTTATCAGACGTTGAAACATGACACTGAAATAGTTATACAGATATATACTTTTATATTTGTCGTTTCGTCAATCTTTCTTGAGCTTCTCGTTAGAAAAACGATTAGCAAAAGAGCACTAAAATGAAAGGCTTATTTTTAATTTTAATACTAACTGCTTATCTTTTTTCGTATCAAAATAGGTACACAGTAGAGCAAGTTCAAGAAGATTTCAATAAAGGCGATACTGCAAAATACAATAATGATTTTTTAGGTGAATTAAACTCAAAAACGTTACTTGAAAAGAAAATTGTTGAAGAAAAGGATTTAAATAATCCACTTGACTTTAAGTCAATGAAAAATATTAAAAGCAAAATTCAGTGTGATGCTATAGTTGGTAGTGAATGGACTGCAAGCGTGTATGATATTGATTTTGAATCTGGAAACGTTAAGTGTATGGTTTCCAAATTAGGTGATTTATATAACCCTATAGGTTTTTTTAAAGTTTTTTATCCAGACATGAAAAGCTACTTTACAAAAGATAATGAAGCAGCTGTTACAGATAACCAAAGACTAATGCAAAGAAGCGAACTAGCATTTCAAGGCTTACTTGCTGAGAAAGATAGAATTAAAAGCTCCTATATTCGCAACAGCGAGACCTATTTAAATACACCAGATCTATTATTAGCTGCGATATTAACTGATACTAATATTATTGATATGGCTTCGAGTGCGGATACAAATAAATTGCAGCTAAAAAATAGTTATACATCTCAATATAGTGATAATGGAATAATATATGACAATAGTGAATACATAAAAACGGATGCTTCGAATCTCTTTGCCAATTACAGAGATATTGGTAGTCTTAGCATGTCTTATCTGTTTATTATTGTGTTTTTCTTTGCAGCCTATTCAGTAGGTTCTGCATTCGCAAGACCAATCTCCGATAAGTGGGAAAATCATCAAAATCAAGATAAGAAGATTCCGTATATGTTTGGTATATTTTTTGGGATGCTTTTCTTCTTCCCCTTGGCAGACGAAGAAGTCTCAAGTGCTAATCAATCATACGAAATTATGCACTCAAAGATTCAGGACTTTGAAAAAGATGGCTATTACCTATTTGCTTCATGGGCTGATGATATTGCTGAAATCATCATTAATAATGAACTCAATAGCATCATTGCAAAGAGTAATACAGGGAACAAAGAACAACTCATTAATGCCTATTCTGGAATGAAGAAATATGAGAAATTAGAGGCATTTTCAAGTGAATATTACAGCGAATGCAAAAATGATGTTTATACTGGATTTGACTTAAAAACAGAAGGTGAACAGTACGACAATAACATCAAAAAATCAGGTGATGTTAATAATAGGTTTCCAATTACAGAAAATTGGATGTATGCGACGAATATTGTAAACAATAGTAGCGGTAATTATTATTCACCAGCAGAAAAAGGTGGATTAATTAAATTTTATCCCTCACATATTAAAGAAGAGAATAAAATTAAGAATTATCCACCTTTCTCAATATCATCATGTGGGAAAATGTACTATAAATTGCAAAAATATACACAGAAACGAAAAGACTATGAAAATAGTTTTGCACTTAGTACAGAGGGTTTGAATTCAAGTGATAATGGCGATAAGATTCTTATGATTAAAGAACTTATAACATTCCAATATGGGTTACAACGTGATTACGGGTACTTATCTATATTAGGTCTTCCCGTCATAAAACTTCAGACTGAAATGATTGGAAATCTGTACAAAAAAAGTGATGTAACAGATAGACTGAATCAACAAATCAGCAATACTGATGATAGTAAGTTTCTTCACTCACTGTTTAGCTCAATCCCGTATATGTTTTTGCCTGGTGCTGGAACTATATACCAGAGCACGTTAGGGGCTATGAGAGATATTAGAAACGGTTACGACAAGAGTGCCACTGGTATTGTGGGCGGATTATTTGGGGGTGGTATAGTTACTGGAGCATTAGCAAATACAGTAGGTTTCAGTTTAGGATATATCATTGCTACTACTGTCCTTTCGATGCTGCCAATTGTGAGTATCGTGATAATAGGGTTAATGCGATTCGTCTCAATTATGATGAAAATATTAATCTTTCACTATGGCTCGCTCCTGATAATGCCGATTATGTTTGTAAGGGAAAACACAAAAGCTATTAGTGCATTTAGTATGAAGATATTTGCAACAATGCTGGAGCTTCCCATATTTGTAATGTCTGTGTGGCTTGCTATGAGTGCTAACAGTTTATTACACTCTTTTGCTGATGGTTTTAGCAAGAAAATTATTTTAGGCATGTTGAAAAATACAGAAGCACAACATAATAACGCAGAGTTCTCACTAGAGAGCCTTATGAATTTAAACTTCGAATGGGCGGATACTTTGAAAATATACTTTTTCGATGGTTTGCTGGAGGTTGCAGTCGGTGTATTTAGTATTGTCATTATTTATAAAATCATTATTACGCTTCATAATACATTGTTTGAATTAATCGAGGTCAATGGAACAAAAAGCCTTGATAGTGCATTGGAAACTATGAAAAATGACGCTTCTTCATGGGGGACAAAGGTATGAAAAAATGGATTAAAGAAGAGATTGAGGCGATTGAGTTCAATAGAGCAGTAGTTATTAAAATGCTGGAAGAAGAATTGTCTCCTCAATCAAAAGAGCTTGCAACTGGCATAAGAGATTTGTTGTCAAGTGCCAAAGATAGAATTTTAGATAGAACTTGTGAAGAATGGAGGAGAAGCGCGATTATTCGTTCTATGCCTCTTTTGTATATTCAGATTGAAAAAATATGAAATAAAAAGGAATGATGCACTTAGAAATTTAGACAATTTTAGTAAATCATTGTAGAATATTCAATAAATTTTATAGTTAAAAATATCAATAATTGGGAATTTTATGTATCAGGGACTAGGAAAAGCAGTAGCAGGTGGAAGTTTTTTTGGAAGATTATTTGCATATGCTACTGTTTATATACCAATGTTATTTATATTGATGATTATTTTACCAGATGATTTAAGTTTTACTGGTAACTTGCAAATTGATACATTGATTTACCTTTCAATGACTTTAACACCTTTCATCATCTGGGAATTGAGAGTTAGAAAGTTTAGAAGATCACATGGTTTCAAAATATATGGAAGTATTTATGAAGAGTTGGAACAGTTAAGAGTTGATATTGGTGTTGGTCGTGAACAAAAAGCTATGGGGAAAGTTGGAAAGAATGTTAGTGAAGAGCTAGAGAGATTGTTTGCCCTTAAAGAAAAAGGTGCATTAAGTGAAGAAGAATATTTGCAGAAAAAAAGCGAACTTTTGAAATAAGAAAAAGTCCTACTCGGACTGCATCACATGACTAAGTCTTCGACTTACTCACATGATGGTTTTTCTAGTTTTGATAGATTAAGAGCAAGTACGGAGTTAAACAACTCTTTTAAAAGAGCAAAGATTCTACTAAAATTCAAAAATTATTGCTTGTAGAGATTGCATAGATAAGTATAACGGTGAAATAAGTAATACTGCTATAGACACAAAGGCTCAAACTAAACGCTCTTAAAAAAAAGAGTTTTTACTCCGCTCTTGACCTTGCTCTTGTGTCATCATGATGTGCATAACTCAAGGAGTTATTCATCGTCATGTAGTCTGAGCAGGACTGACACTTTATATTAGTACAAAAATCAAACATTAATACCCCACCTCTCAAACACATTATAAGTTGCATTGCCTAGTACTAAAGCTGATTCTCTTGGTATATTAATAGTTGCCTGGTAAAAACGGAATAAATGGTTCTTTTCATAGTTTTTAAATATGGCAAATAGCTCATTTTTTATAGTTTCCTCATCTGCACTTTTATCCTCAATTTGTTCACAGATACGATTTATGCCATGAATAATATCAAATAAATTTTTAGCTAACAATAACTTTTCATCATCAGTTAAGTCATGAAGGACTATCATGGCACTCATCGCAACACTCTCTCTGCTACTCTCTTTAGAAGTTAAACTTTTTCTTATTTCTTTATTTTGTAATAACATTAAATATTTTGGTTCTATAGTGTTGTAATACCTTTCTATCAATACTCTGGCTTGGTTCCTAGCATCTGCTTTTTCTTTTTTATCATAAGAATATGCCGCAAAAAGTAGTGCTAGAAATGATATAAATAAAATAATTGAACCAGAAGCAATGGAACTTACAAAAACAATTGCTAATATTGTTAACAATGATTTCATAGATAAATGATTGAGTGTATCTATAAGAATATGTGAAAAGAAAATATCTATTGATGATTTGTCTTTAATTAAAGATATTTTTTTAAAATATTCTTTTGTTTTATTGATTATCATTTATTATTATCTTTCAGTAACTTAATCTTTTTCTTCTCCCACTCATCAACAGGGTCAACCTTATCCCAAGTACTCATCATTTTACGACATTTTAATATGGTAGGTATCACTATGTAAAAATATATACGTGCTACATCACCTCTAATAGATGGGTCAATAAAGGCTCTCTTAGCTTTAAAGTCAACTTGGAAGTTACATTGTCCATATTGTTCATTTGATGGCTTAAAGGCTCCATAACGATGATTTGACCTATCTGCATTTAACTCGCCAATAGCAGGTACTAAATTCATCTTATCAGCTTCCATTTCTTTAAATTTAGCAGGAACAGTGAGATTAATAGTAAAAATTTCATGATATAATTATATCATGAAGTTGAAAAATTATTATTTTTACATATGACACTTGTGGAAGGTTGCGATATGACAAATACAGAAAAAGAGAATATATTAATTGAGCTAAAGCAATATTGTAAAGATTTAGGCATATCAGAAAGTTATGCAAACGATTGTATCAATAAAGCTATTCCAAAAGGATGTCTCAAACAAATCTTTCATAGTATAAAAGAAGATTTACTAAATAAAGAAAAAGAAAAGAGTGAGGATAATAAAGCAACTGATGTAATAGAACGCTTTGTCAAAGAAACAAATAAATTAAATTTACAAAATGCAAGTGAAGAACTGGAAAAAATTATTAATAAATCAAAAAGTACTACTAGCACATTGAGTCTGTAGAAGAAATAATTTAAAAAACAAAGTTAAAATAAGGAGCAGCAGCAATGGACATTTGGACTACAGATAAACTAGTTTTATTTTTAATATTTGTTATCCCAGGCTTTATTGCTTTAAAAGCTTATGAGTTAATATCTCCATCTAATCAAAAAGATAGCTCAAAACAACTTATTGATGTAATTGTATACAGTTGCATTAACTATGCGATTTTATTTATACCTATTGCCTATATTGAATTTACAACATTGAGAGAAGAAAATATTTTTTTGTATTATTTATTTTATTTATTTGTTTTTATAGGTCTTCCTATTGCATTAGCGTTTTTATGGAAAAAACTAAGAGAATCAGAAAAGTTTCAAAACATAGCACCACATCCAGAGAATAAGCCATGGGATTATGTTTTTTCGCAAAGAAAAGAATATTTTATAAAAGCAGTATTAAAAAATGGAAATGTTGTTGGTGGTTTTTACAGTAAAAATTCTTTTTCTTCAAGTTCGCCAACCACAGAACAAATATACCTAGAACAATCATGGGTAATGAAACCAAATGGAGGTTTTGAAAGAGTGAAAAATGATACTAATGGGATATTAATTATGCAAAATCAGATATCATTTCTTGAATTTAAAAAACATACGAAGGACTAAAATGAAAAAGATTAGCACTGAAGGTTATAAACCTAAGAAATCAGATAATACAAGAGGGTATCAACCAAAGGTCTCACCAGGTCACTCAGTTAAGGGTGGATACCAACCAGAACAAGGTAAAGGAACCAGCCCTGCTGCTCCTATAAAACCACCTAAAGATGACTAATATTTGTTTTAAAAGTTTGCAAGAAATGAGATTGTTCTTGAAAAATAAACGTATTTAAGGACTTAAATAGAAACCTCTAATTCTTAAGCCTAAATCCTCAATATGGGAAACATAGTGAAACTCTTAAGCCTGGAAGACTTATAGCGCTTCCTTAGATAATGAGTAAAATCCTAAATATAGGGATTGTAATGTTATGAGAAGAAGTATTAAGTTAATCAAATAATTGAGAATTAAATATTAGTTAACCCTCTGGTGTTTGATATGATTTTTGAATAAATTTTTTCTTTCAATCGGATATTATCATGTATACTAATTTGAGGCATCCATTGTTGTATAAGACTTATAATTTCTTGTTCATGGTTGTAATACATTTTTATAATTATTGAACCATCTTCTTCCATTTCAATAAAATCAAAATTATTTTTTTTAAAGAAACCTTCTCTAGTGAAATACTTGGCGGAAGTTGATTCTAGTTTTAGAGTCACAAAATCTTCTTGTTTAAAAAGTCCATACGCATTACCTGGTTTATCTATTCTAAAGTTTCCATCTTTGAGATATATATATGGTGTTATTTTTCCCATACCATTAAATGCTAGTGATCTATATTCGCCAACATTTTTTTCATTTTTTTCATCATATGAACAGTACAAATAATATGTATATCCTGTTGAAATAATTGTGTGAGGTTGAATATATTTTGCTTCTTTTGCTCTCTTGTTTCCAGCGTAGTCAATTTGCAGAATACAATTATGATTTAGTGCTATATCACACAAAATTATTTTTTGAACTAAATCTGACAATATAGATGTATCTATCATTGTAAAACTTGTTTCTATTTGAGCTATTGATTTTGCAATAATAAAAAAGTCACTTTTTATTGCATCGTTTTCTATGCTAGTTTGGAATAATTTTAAAAATGTTTCATATGAAATATACCTAGGTAGTAAATTTATAAAACGGTATCTTCCTAATTTTTTGTCATACACAATATCATTTTTATATTTATTGACAGTATTTTCAATTGTTTTTGTGCTGACCTCAAATAGTTTAGCAAAATATTCTTTTGAGCGAGGAAGTGTATAAATCTCTTGATATATTTTTTTTACTCTATTTTCCATAGTTAACTCCATAAATAATTATAAGAATTCTATCTTATGCATGCTTTGATTTTATCTAATTTAGTCAAAATATATCAAGTAATAGAATGTATTATATAAATACATTCTACTACTTTAGAACATATATGCTTATATTCTTCTATTTGTGATATAATTCAAGTGTTTAAAAGGTATTTTAAAAAAACTAGGTTCACTTGAGTAATACCTGTCGCTTATACTTATAGTATTCAATTCAGACATTAAACGAAAAAGAAACTAAATATATATGAAAGGAAAGATTATGGCAAATAAAAAGCAAACTTCTAAAGGCATTGCTTCTAAAGCATCAAAGGTGCTTCAAAGTAGTTCTTCAAGTAAAGCTTGTAAATCGTTAGCAGGAAGTGCCCTAAGTCAAACACGTAAAGGCAGAAAATAATATACTGGAATTTGATGTTAGCGCATCAATTTCCAGAATTTTGGTTGTGTTTCTTTAAAAATTGAAAGAATATTATATTATAAAGATATTAACCGTTTATTAATCGATTAATGAAATTATTTCTATTCTACGTGAGAAGCACGCCTTTTAAAAGGTAATATATAGATGAATTTTATGCACATAACACTGCACAAAGGCGGTTGGAAATTAGAACAAGTTGCTTCTTTTACTAATAGTAAAAAACTAAAGTTGGTTAAAGAAGGAGAATTTAGATGCAAATAGATTTTCACCACGCAGTAACTTACGTTGTTGCAAGAATGGCAGGATTTAATCATAATGAGGCAGATACTATTTCATATAGTGCTCAATATGTAGATGATGCTACAAATGATGGTGTAATTGAGTTTACAAACGGCAATGTATAAAAGAATTTCCTCTGCTCATAAGATGATTGATTATAGACATTTGGATGCATTGGCAAGCCATCAAGTATGGATACCATTTCATTTTCTACCAGGTAATTTTGGGTTACCTGTTGGTAATGAACCAGATGGAAAGTTTATTAAAAAGTTAGTATGCAAACCTAATAGTTATTCATCTATTGATATGGTTAATGCATGCATAGATGATAACAGTAAACCATATGCTTTACATAGGTTAGGTATCGCAATGCATGTATATGCTGATACTTGGGCGCATCAAGGTTTTGCTGGGGTTAATCATAAAATAAATGAAGTCAAAGATTTAGTTTTAGAAAATGAAGAAACTGATATGAATAAAAAAATCAGTGACTATTTTGGTGATATTTTTGATTCAGTAAAACAAAAATTTGTAAACGATAAATTTCCACTTGGACATGGCGCAGCACTAACTTGTCCTGACAAACCATATTTAAAGTGGCATTACACAAATGGATTAGGTGAGCTTGTTTCAAGAGATAATCCATCTGATTTTCATGCTGCTGTAGCTCTTATGTTCAAGTATATGACTGATTTTAGAAAAAAACGTGGAGATACTAATGTTGCGACAGAAGCAAATGAAAATGATTTAAACAAGATACTAGCAAACTTTAATGATTTTAGGGATGAAAAAGGAGATGCTAGGCATGAAAAATGGATTGCATCAATCAGAAATGAGGATTTTAGTTTTGGGTCAATTGAACTAAGTTATATTCCTAAAGGGGAAGGTTCATGGAAATATAAAGCGTTAGGACAGCTTAAGGATGTAGATCAAAATGATGATAAATTTGAATACAATAGCTCATTCCTCGAGAGTGACTGGAAAATGTTTCATGATGCTTTGCAGGCTCATTATTTTGACGTAGTACATGATATTTTGCCAAAATATGGCATATGTGCCGCATAACCATGATAGAAAAGTTTCATCGACCCTTGTGGTCGGCTGGAGCTGTTGAAAGAAAAAAGACAGTTATAACCACATGGTTAGAATACCTATAGATTTGAAACATCTAGTTCAATATGATATTTTACGGGTTCCTTATGATAGGATAATATTGGCAATAGTCTAGTTTGAAGACTTATCAAATCAAATATAATATACTTCACTAGTATTGCTCCAACGAAAATAGAGCTTAGTCCAACTTGCATAAAGCCACTATCTGCAAGATTAATTGCACCACTATTTATTTGTGAGAAAATAGGTATTAAAATAGAAGGTACCACTAACTTCATGTGATTTATTTCTAGGTTTTTATCTAATAAAAAACTTTTTGTTAGCTCTTTACTGAATAAAAGGAGGAGCATGAAACTAGCAATAGTAAAGATATGACCAATAAAAAAAGAAATCCATGATAGTTCTGAAGACATGATGGCAAACAAAGAGCTACTATAAATCTGGTTCGTTATAAGCCCTGTTAGCACAACGAAACTTATTCCTACAAAATATAATTCAACCTTTGAAAGCTTAGCCTTTACATTTTCTACAATTTGTTTTTTGTCAGATTCTAATTCTTTTCTGTATTCATTTTTTCTTTTACTTCTTGGGGTATTTTCACCTTTTACTTCATTTGTTATATTATTATTAATTTCAAAAATTTTTGATATATCATTATCGAAGATATTTTTTATGTGTAGCATTAGTCTGTAGCCTTACGTAATAAGTCTATGTAGTGTAAAGTATTAGTTTTGTATAGTACATTCTTACTAGATAGTATTGTCATTGCTAAAAACATGTCTTTTTCTGTAATATTAAAATCAATTTTAAGTGAACGAGTTAGTGTGTGCATTGTATCTATGCTCATATCAATAAAAATTAATTTTGTACCATTTTTTATCGCTTCTTTTGCATTTTTTATTTTAAGTACAAATTCTTTACTTTTCCCTTTATATAGTGCTTTATATGCGAGAACTGTGCAGTCAACTAAAATTTTACCTTCATCCGTTGAAGCATAAAGTATTAACTTCTCTTCATTTATTTCTGATAATTTTTCGGCGAATGACTTAGCAATGCTAAAAAGCAAGTGACTATTCATCAAAATTCTCGTGATATCAATTCTATTAATTCCACCTACGTTTATTATAATATCATCAAAATCAATTTTTGGTTCTTTTAAATCAGTAAAATATTTTTCCCAGTTAAATATTTTATCTATTTTATATTTAGGTATATCTTCTGATACATCAATTTCAATGTTGCTAGATTTTATAGACACTAAAGATGTATGACTCATTTCTACGTTTTCTTTTGGGAAATCGACAAAATCAACAATTGTATTAATGCTTATACGATAGTCATGTAATGAAGAACCATTTAAGTACATAGTCCTTTGCTTATATAAACTTGCTAGCATGGCGCTAAAACCACTTTTTATAGATTCATCTATTAATAAAATATTGCTATTTTTTGAAAGAGCTGTTCTTGAGAGTATTGATATATATGGAAATGATGAAAACATATAAATAGGTTTATTTAAATTTTTTGTAATATTCACACAATGAGCAAGGAGTACACCAGATCTTAGCATTCCAATAATTTCCATATTGTCATTTTTATGTATTTGATGACTCATGTGTTCAATTAGGTATGCCAAATCATCTATTAGTATAGTTTTATTTGCCAAGACACGGTAGAATTTAAACCTATCATGTTCGCTGTCTGATAGCATATTTTGTACTATCTCTTTAACAGGTTTAACTTTTTTTATGTCATACGATTTTCGATATTCCTCAATGCTTACAACTTTATCTATTTTAATATTTTTCGATACATATGGAGGCAAGATTGATGTTAATAGTTTATTTTCTAAGATTGTTCTATCTAGTTTACCAAGTGTACTAAACAAGTCTCTGTTTGTTGTATTCCCTTGATAAAAGTCATCAATTGCTTTTATTGATGATTCTAAATATTTGTTGAATAGTTCATCAAATTCTTTTTTGTCATTTATCATTTCTGCATCGTCATAGAATTCTAATGTTGACTGAATTATTTTAGCCATCTTCCATATTTTATATCCTAAATAGTAGCTTAATGGCTCGATTAGGATAGATTTCTCTTCACATTTATTTACATAAGTTTTATATACATTTTTTGTTTCAGTTGATAATGTTTCTAGAAGAATATTCTTTATTATATCTTTTCCAAAGTCTCTAAAAGAATTATCATCTGCACTTTTAAATTGTAAAGTATTTTTTTTAATTCTATTATATAAATCTTTATTTAAGTCAAATCTTGTGAAAACACCATTTTTATCGTAAAATATAAAATCATACATGAGAAATGTTTTAAAAATGAACCTATGAAAATCTATATCAAAGTCACTATTTATTTCGCTGTAGTTTAATAGTTCTTCGCCAAGGTAAGCAATTTCATTAGATGTGTACGTATGTATATCTACAAGTGATTTTTTAGGAGTTTCAGTAAATAGCGAGTGCCTTATTTTTGACAAAATTAAGTCAATATAAGAGGTGTAGTATCTTATATCTTGTTTTTCAAATTTATCATTTTTAAAAAGAAAATTTGTAAACTCGTATAATGAAAGTATTGAATTTGCAATGGAGCTCTTAACTTTTATCCAATTCTTGTCAAATTCATTTCTATCGACATGGTACAGGGTCGTTAATTCTTCTGAGTGTCCTAAAAATTCTTTTAGGTAAAGATTATTTATCTGTTTGTAGTGCATGTGTACTAGTATTAAACCTTAGAAATCGATTTATAAGGTGCTATTATACCATATTATATTTAAATAATTATTATGTAATGAAATGTTTATATTTTACGAATACTATAAGTATTCTATTAGTTTTTATAATGCTAAATTACAGAATAGTAGTTATTTCAATAGATTTAAAAAAGCATCACTGCCTTCTTTAGCCATCTCTTTTTTCATATTGCTATAACGCTGAGTAGTTTTAATATCTTTGTGCCCTAATGTTTTACTGATTACCTCAAGAGGCACATTATTATTCACAAGCGTAAAGCCAAGAAGGTGTCTAAAGTCATGTATCCTCATATTAATATCAAGGTTTATTTGCATTTTAGCCCATAGTTTTCTTGGAAAATCACTCATCTTATTGCCAGTTCTTTTTGATTTGAAAATCAAGCCTTTTTTGGAATGTTCAGTATTAAATTCCTTCAAATGGTCTACTAAATTATCATCAAGCATAAATGATTGATTCTCTTTAATTTTAGAATTTTCATCTCTTATAGTGTAAGTTTTAGCTTCAAAATTAATATCACCCCACTCAAGGCTTAAAACTTCACCTTTTCGCCTACCTCTAAGTAGAAATAAAAACATTAGTTTGTATTGAGTATCAGGTATATTTAAAATCTCTTGATAAAGTGCTTTAGCTTTCTCCTCAGTAAGATAAAATCTTCTTTTGTTATCAAACCTTGGCAGAGTGATATTTCTTGCTACATTGTTCTCCGAATAGCCTAGTTTAACTGCATGGCTAAGAATAGGCGTAATTAGATTTTTTATATTTTTAGCAGTCTGTGGAGATTTCCCATTATCGATCATTGAATTTATAATTCTTTGAATATCTGCTGTTTTTATATCAGAGATTGCCTTCTTGCCTATGTTACCTTTTAGATACTTGTCGTAATTATAGTTATTTACTGAAATAGTGCCTTCAGATAACTTGACCTTAACAGATAACATATACTCATCAAACAAAGTATCTAAGCTCATCCCTTTTTTAATGGATTGCCCACTCTTTAGCTTTGACACTAAATCGGTTCTCTTTTGATATGCAATCGTTGGGTTTGTTCTTATTGAGTCATTTGAATGGCCGACAATTTGCTCTGTCTCAAAGCCGCTTATTTTAATTCTTGCAAGGTATGTTTTTACTTTAGTTTTTTTATCTTCTTTGTAATATACTCCTGGAAACTTTGTTTTTACATAATCTTTTCTAGTTCCCATAATAGCACCTTGTTTTTGTTGGAATATTGTAGCATATGCTGACCCACTTTTTACCCCACTTTTTAAGTAGTAATTAGTATATTTTAGTATAATTACATAGAATTAAGTAAAAGTATAAAGCTTCATAAATAGCCTATAGTTGGTATTTACTAGAGTATTTTAGAATAAAGTAGAATTTAGTAAAACATGATGCCGTAAAATTCCTAATTTTGAGGCCATGCGTTCGAATCGCATTCGGGACACTTCTGTTAATAAATTTAAACTATTAAGATAAGCTATTTTATGTTAGAGTTGTGATATGAAAAATATGAATAACCAACCTGTTATAGATAGTAAAATATGAGTGAAAAAATATATAATCTTTTAGAGAACCCAAAAACTAAATCATTCATAAAAATCAATTTTATTATTTATGGATTAATTATTTTAAATCTTACTGCTATCGCTTTGGAATCAATTGATGAAATTCGTACTCACTATAAAACTACTCTTGAAAATATAGAACATTTCACGATGATACTATTTAGTTTTGAATATATTCTTAGATTAATCTCAGCTAAACATACTCAAATATATAAAACAGATGGACTTTTAGGTTATTTAACATCAACAACTCATCTGATTGATTTTATTGCATTGGTTCCATACTATGTTACATTCTTTGGATTTAACTCTACTTTTTTAAGAGGATTTAGACTTTTAAGAGTATTTAAACTTTTACATATGAACAAGTTGTCAAAATTCGATGATTTATTGAAAAAGATTTTTAGAGAGAGAAAAGAGGAGTTTTTATTTCTTTTAGCTTTTACTATGGTTGTACTTATAGTAGTTAGTTTTTTAGTTTATCACTTTGAACATGAAGTACAACCAGAAGTTTTTACGAGTATACCTGAGACTATCTGGTGGTCAATTGTTACTCTAACAACAGTTGGTTATGGTGATATGTTTCCTGTAACAGCTGCTGGCAAATTTTTAACATCTATTTTTGTACTCTTAGGTGTAGCATTTGTTGCAATTCCAAGTGCGATACTCGCGTCATCATTTGTAGAAGAGTTTGAAAGAAAGAGAGATAAAGATAAAAGGGCAAGATGCTATAAGTGTAAATCAACAAAAATTGAGATTGAAAATGTTGATTTAACATCCTCTGGCGGTGAGAGGTTTCAAACATTAATGCATAAATGTCAAAATTGTGGAAATCATTGGGGTACATTTACTTAAATAGTTAGCTTAAATAAACATGCTTAAATTAAAGTGCTTTTAGATAACATTACAAATTAATAATCTTTCGATTTCTCACCTTAAGAATACTTCAACTTACATAATATAAAAGGTATTATTTGTCATTTACAACACTCGGGCTTTCTGAGCCACTATTACGTGCAATCGCTGAACAAGGCTACACAGAGCCTACCCCTATTCAAAAGCAGGCTATCCCTACAATTTTAAGCAACAAAGATGTTTTAGCTGGTGCTCAAACAGGAACAGGAAAAACTGCAGGGTTTACTTTGCCTCTTTTAGAACAGTTGAGTCAAGCTACTCCAATAAAGGGTAAAGCTCCTGTACGGGCACTTATTTTAACTCCTACACGCGAACTTGCCGCACAAGTTGGTGAAAGTGTTAAAACATATGGAAAGTATCTTCCTTTCAAAGCAACCATTATTTTTGGTGGTGTTGGTATTCACCCTCAAATTGCAACACTTAGAAAAGGTGTAGATATTGTTATAGCGACACCTGGTAGGCTATTAGATCTTGTAAATCAAAAAGCAATTGATCTCTCAAATGTAGAACACTTAATTCTTGATGAAGCAGATAGAATGCTTGATATGGGTTTTATCCATGATATTAAAAAAGTTCTTGCACTTTTACCAAAAAAACGACAAAACTTACTCTTTTCTGCTACATTTTCTAGCGAAATAAAAAGATTAGCAGATAATCTTTTAAACTCACCAATATTAATTGAAGTGGCTCGCAGAAATACGGCTTCAGAGAGTGTTGAGCAAGTTGTACATCTTGTTGATAGAGAACGTAAACGTGAACTGCTTGCACACCTAATTAAAGAGAATGATTGGCGCCAAGTTCTTGTTTTTACACGTACTAAACATGGTGCGAATCGTCTTAGTGAGCAACTATCTAAAAATAAAATAAGTTCTGCTGCAATTCATGGAAATAAAAGTCAAAGTGCTCGTACAAAAGCATTAGATAATTTCAAGAAAGGACATGTGAGAGTACTTGTAGCAACTGACATTGCTGCACGTGGTATAGACATTGACCAACTGCCTCATGTTGTAAATTATGAGCTTCCAAATGTTCCTGAAGATTATGTTCACCGAATTGGTAGAACTGGACGAGCTGGAAATGAGGGTGAAGCTATGTCTTTGGTTTGTGTTGATGAGAATAAACTTTTAAAAGATATTGAAAGACTAATAAAAAAAGAGATTCCTAAAGTTGTAGTCGAAGGCTTTAAACCAGATCCTTCTATTAAAGCTGAACCAATTCAGCAAAGAAGTCAATCGCATAGAAATAAATCAAACCAAGCAAATGAACCTAAGCAGGCACGTTCACATGCTGATCGTAATAGACAGTCAAAAAGAGATAACAGAAATTCTGCACCTAGTAAAGAGAGTAGAAACCATAGAGGAGGTAATAGATAATGGCACGAACTAATTATTCGTATGAAAAACGAGGTAGAGAGCTAGAAAAACAGAAAAAACAAGAAGAGAAACGCCAGAAAAAGATGGCCAAGAAAGATCCAAGTGAAGATGAAGGTGTAGAAGCGCAAGAGCAAACGCCTCCTGCTAACACAGAACCAACTTCAGATTAGTCCATCCAGCGCCTTGGATCGTACCCATCGCTAGGGCGCTTAATCTCTTTTTCTACAAGTTCTTTTTTCATTTTTAGTCCATCAGTAGATTTAAAATCAAAACGTTCAAAAAAAGTAACTGCTTCAGGATTAAATGAACAATCAACTATTAACTTATCGTAAATTACACCAGCTTCTAAAAAGATTTGATTAAGCATCATTGTGCCGATGCCATTATTTTGATATTCTGGTTTAATACCAATGAGTAGGGTGGGCTCTGAATCTATTAATCGAATCCAAACAGCACCTGCAATCTGCCCACTAACAAGTGCATAAACTCCCACATCTGTAGTGTTATAACCAAAGTCTTTTGCATAAATATTGAGTTCTGGATTTTCCTCTTTTTTACCTGTTGCGAAATGAAGTAAATCTATTAGAATGGTATGTTCTGATGATCTTAAAAAATATAGTGTTGGGTTCATGGGTGGCATTATATCAGGCTCAACCCAACCTTACCTTTTTCTCTATCAACTGAGACCACTTTAATTTGTGGTAGATATTGATTTATTGAGAGTATCTCTAGTGGATGAGAGATTCTTTTTTCACTCATTTTAGAGATGTGAATCATTCCATCATTTTTAAGTCCAATATCTACAAATGCACCAAAGTCTGCAATGTTTCGTACAACTCCTGAAATTAAGCTACCAATGCTTAGCATACTAATGTCTGTAATTGTATCTTTAAATGGTATGGGCGGTAGCTCCTCTCTTGGGTCAAACCCTGGTTTTTGTAACTCTTTGATAATATCTTTTAGTGTCTCTACTCCAACACCTAGTTTTTGAGATAACTCATCAACATCTGCATTTTTTAAATCTATACCCTTTAATTTTGATGCAATTATATAACTCTCTGGGTGGATACCGCTATTATCGTATGGGCTTTTGCCATTTTTAATGCGAATAAAGCCTGCGGCTTGTTCATACGCTTTTGCGCCAAGTCCTTTTACTTTTAGAAGTTGCTCTTTTGAACTAAAGTTCCCATTATCTTTTTTAAATGTGATTATACTTTTGGCAAGCTTTTCTCCAATCCCCGCAACATATGAAAGAAGTGAAAAAGAGGCTGAGTTAATATCTACTCCAACACGATTTACTAGGTCTTGTGTAACGTCTGAGAGTTTTTTCTCCAGAAGTTTTTGGTCAACATCGTGTTGGTATTGTCCAATTCCAAGTGATTTTGGGTCAATTTTTACCAGCGTTGCCATTGGGTCACGAAGGCGCTGGGCAATTGAGATTGCACCTCGAATAGTAACGTCTAGATTTGGGTACTCTTCAATGGCAATTTTAGAAGCTGAATATACAGATGCACCAGCTTCTGAGACAACTGTATAGTTTAGGGCTATTTTCTCATTTTCATTGAGTTTTGCAAAAAATTCTTGCGTTTCACGTGAAGCTGTACCGTTACCAATTGCCACAGCATCTATTTTGTATCTTTTAGCAAATTCAAGAACCTTATCTTTAGAGCTATTGTAATCATTTCTAGGTTCAGTGGGGTAGATTACAGTGTGTTCTAAATAGTTTCCATTCTCATCAATTACTGCCAATTTACAACCAGACTTAAATGCGGGGTCTACTCCTAAAATAACTCTTTTTACAACTGGTGGAGTCATTAGTAGTTGCCCTAGATTTTTTCCAAATACGTTAATTGCTGAACTATCTGCTTTCTCTTTTAATTCAGCTTGCACTGCACGCTCAATTGATGGAAGTAGTAGACGTTTAAGACCATCTTTGTATGCTTCAACTAATAGCTTTTTAGAACTTGAGGCATAGCGTGGAATTTTATATTTTTGAATATTCTCTTCAATTCGCTCTAAATCTACTGCTATTTTTACAGACAACTCTTTTTCTTTAACTGCGCGCATAATTGCTAAGTAGCGATGAGAGGGTATGAAGGCAATTTTTTCAGAGTGATTAAGAAAATTAGTATATGTGCCGTTCTCGTTAAAATTCTTAGCTTTTTTTACCTCTAGTTGACCATGGCGCATCATAGATGAGTGCATTACTTCACGCTCTCTTGGCTCATCTGCATAACGTTCAGCTAAAATATCTTGCGCGCCTTTTATTGCATCATCTACAGAGGTTATATTGCCCTTTACAAATCTTTTTGCCTCTTGTCTAAATTCATTTAAAGATAGTTTAGCATGTGCTAATGTATCACTTAGTGGAGTTAGCCCATTTTTAATAGCAGTGGCCGCACGTGTGCTTTTTTTCTCTTTATATGGACGGTAAATATCTTCTAATACTCTTAAGCTTTCAGCATCTTCTATACTTTTTTTAAGCTCACTTGTAAGTACAGCCCGCTCTTCAATTAGCCTTATAACTTCAGCTTTACGCTCTAATAGTTTTTTAGAACTCTGATAGATAGTTTCAAATTCACGTAAGGCTTCATCACTAGCACCACCTGTTAACTCTTTTCTATAACGCGCTATAAAAGGGATGGTCGCTCCATCATTTAGGAGTTTGAGTATGTTGTTGACATGTTCTTTTTTAAGATTTGTTTTTTTGATTAGGAGTGAGACTAGATTATTCATATGTATTAAATGCCAACTCAACATACTCTTTCATATTTTTAGATCTACCTTTTAGGACATTTAATAGATTCTCTACTGAATCTCTATTATTCATTTTTATATTATGTGTTAGTATGAAGTAAAGTATGACAAGACCATAGAATAGAGTCCCATCATTTGGCGTACTGTTAATCCAGCGAACTGTGAAATTTTCAATAGCTGTTTTATCTTTTAATATTTCATTTTCTAGTTCGTTAATCTTTTTTAGATTTGTAAACTTATATAACAGTTTAAGAATGAAATGTATTGCATCCATCTTTAAATGATTGCCTAGTTTAAGTTCTCTTGAATTAATATTCTTTTTTATAAATGTTTCTATCCCTTTTAGAACATCTGACTTTTCCATAAATATTCTCAAACTTTCAGCATTTATATCAGTATCTTCAATACCTTTTTCTTCTATCTCTTTTACATAGGCATTAATGTCATTTTTAAGTCTACTAAATTCATCATCTGCAATTTCTAACATTCCTGCAATTCTTGAAAACTTTCTTCTAAAGTCTCTTGGAACTTCTATGTTTGATTTGTACCCAATATCGTGTTCAATCTCGGCCCATGCGTGTTGCAAGATGGTTCTAATCTGTATTTCAAACTTTATATTTTTATATTTTTTGTACTCTACTAGTTCACCTCTATCACTATTTATTGAGCATACAATGTGGTAAGAGAGGTAGCCAAATTTTTCTGGATCTAGGATTTTCTTTTTATCAGTAGAGTTTTGTTCATCAATTTTAAATGCATTACCAATGATTTTAACTATTTTTTCAACATCATCTTCAAAGTAAGTAATTATTCTACATCCTACAATATCAGTAATCTCATCTAGGTTTTGGTATTTCTTTTTATTGCGTATTTTTTTAATTAGGCTCTCTTTGTCTTTAACCCTTTTAGCGATTGAGTGGTAAGTTATCTTATTTTGGTCTAGTAGCTCTTTTAGCAAGATATGCATCTTCTCACTAAAGTTGTTAAATTGTGCAGATTTAGTTTCAAAATCTAAAATTATTTCATCTTCGATTGACTTCATTTTTTGCCTTTGCAAATTATACAAAAATTTAATTAGATATAATTCGAACACTATGCAAAAACTACAGATACTATTCTCTCCAAGTGAAAATAAAACGCTACATGGAAGTGGCAATAGCTTTAAGGCAGCTAATTTACTATTTGGTGACAAAGATGGAATTAGAGCTGATTTAGTTCAAAAATATAACTCAATAATGACTTCAGAAGATGAAGATGAAGTGCGCCGTTTAACTGGACTTAAAAAATACGATGATGCTAAAGAATTTTGTGAAGATATTTATAAGATGTCATTAGCCCCTGCAATTGAGCGTTATGTGGGAGTTGCATTTGATTATCTCTCATATGCTACTATGAATTTAGATGAACAGAAGTTTATTAGAGAGTATACAATAATTTTTTCAAACCTATTTGGCGCGATTAGCGCAGGAGATTCTATCCCCGCGTACAAATTAAAGCAAGGTGTTAAGTTAGAAAATATAAATATTGCAACTCTGTATAAAAAGTACTTTAGCCAATACTTAGATGATTTTCTTGATGACAAACTAATCATTGATCTTCGCGCTGGTTATTATGAAAAGTTTTACACTCCAAAAAGTCAAGTTGTGAGTATGAAGTTTTTAAAAAATAGTAAAACAGTGAGTCATTGGGCAAAAGCATGGCGAGGTTTAATATTGCGTTCAATTGCTCAAAATAGACCAAATAGTCTTGAAGAAATTTTAAAGATGAAAACAGCTGGCATAGAGTTAGTCGAAGAAAATAGTAGTAAAAGTAAAATTGAATTGATTTATAAAATAGAGGATGTTTGATGTTTCAGTTAATTGTAATTTTTGGAGTTGTGGCGATTTTAGTTTACCTTTTTCGCTCGCATCTGAGCAGTTATGACTATAAACAGGAAAAAGCGCCATCACCAAGACAAAATCAGGACTTAGTAGAAGAGTATGGTACGGTTGTCGCACTTATGGCAAAAGTCGCTAAGGCTGATGGGCATGTTAACGAGTTAGAGGCTGAGTTAATTAGTAATACTTTTGATGACATTGTCGCAGAACTTGATGATCCACAGAAGATGAGAGAGCGATTAAAAGAGATTTTCAAGATGGAAAAAGAGGGAGGTCACTCAGTTAGCGAACTAGCTAAGAACTTTTTAGAATTTAGTGATGGTTTTAAACAGCAGAAAATCTTAGAGTTTTTAATAAATCTAGCTTTTACAGATGGAAGTTTGGCAAAAGAAGAGGAATGCGTAATAGAAGAGGTGGCATATATATTTAATATATCACCTAAAAAGTATGGATCTATTTTAGAGAGTTATAGAAACTTTTATGCAAATCGTTCAAGAAGTTCTAAAATGAGCACTGATGAGTGCTTTAGAATTTTAGGTTGTAAAAAAGATGCTAGTTTAATAGAGGTGAAGAAAAGTTATAGAAAACTAGTAAAAGAGCATCATCCTGATATTGTAAGAGGACGCGGTGAGAGCGAAGAGGCGATAGAAGATGCTAATGCTAAGTTGCAGACTATTAATGAAGCATATGAGTGTGCTAAAAAAGTTAAATCCTAAGTGAGTAAAATTTTCATTAATAAAAGGTACAGAGGTAGTATTGAACTCCCTGATACAAAAGATGCAAAACAGATTTTGCGTAGAGTTGAAAAAATATATGCAACTATGGAATCTTTGAGTATTAATATTTTATTTAGTAAGAGTAGACTTAAGCAGTTAAGAAGTTATCAAAAAGGTGGAGCAAGGGAAGAGCTTTTAAATTTAGACTTTTATATTGCTCTTGGGAAGCTTTTAAATTTTACAACTGCTGATGCCAAAGAGTTAAAAGCCTCAATAGAGCTAATAAATGATACCGCCCATACTAATTTTAATATTACAAAGAGAGTGAAGCTTGTAAATAAAGATAAAAAGGGACACTCTAAAGAGAGTTATCTTTTTTGGGATATTGAGAATTTTTCAAGTATTTTATCTATCTTTACAGATTTGATTGAACCATACACTATTGAAGATCATAACATATACTTGGCGGCGAATCCTGACTCTTTATACCTTAAGAAAGCAGAATGGGAAGCAAATTTACGTGATTTTGGAAAAACATTAACTTCGTTTAATTTTACAAAGTGTGACCATGGTAAAAATGTGGCAGATGATGTTTTGCTAGATAACTTCAAACAGCTTCATCTTAGAAATAGCGATGTGTATGTTATGACATTTGATATTGAGTTAAAAGATAGGTTTATAGAAGCCTGTCACAAGAGTAATAATCTACTAATGATGAGTTTTTAAAATGATACAGCTTTCAAATATTTCAAAGAATTTTTTAACACAAGAACTTTTTACAAATTTAAATTTTAAATTAAATTCTGGTGATAAAGTTGGTTTGGTCGGACGTAATGGTAGTGGAAAATCTACACTTTTTAAGATTATTTTAGATGAAGAGAGTATCGATATCGGTGAGATATTAATTCCTAGAGGTTATAAAATAGGGACACTTAGGCAACATTTAGAGTTTAGCGAAAGCACTCTAAGAGAGGAGACTGCATTATCCCTACCTGAACATGCAAAATATGATATTTATAAAGTTGAAAAAATTCTTTTTGGTTTGGGTTTTACTCATAGTGATTTAGAAAAAGATCCACTCTCTTTTTCTGGTGGTTATCAGATAAGAATTAATCTAGCAAAACTTCTACTTACTGAACCAAACTTACTACTCTTAGATGAACCAACTAACTATCTTGATATTATCTCTTTGAGATGGTTAAAAACCTTTTTACGTGCATTTGATGGTGAAGTAATTTTGATTACTCACGATAGAAACTTTATGGATAGTGTCACAAATTTTACTATGGGAATAGTGCGAAAATCATTAAACATAGTCTCTGGCGATACACATAAGTTTTATGCTCAGCTTAAAGCTGGTGATGAGCTTTATGAGAAACAAAAACTATCTGAAGATAAAAAGAGAAAAGAGTTAGAGGATTTTATTGCTAAAAATAGAGCTCGCGCTTCAACTGCTGCACTCGCTCAATCAAAAGTTAAACAATTGGAGAAGATGGGTCAAATGCAAGATTTAGGCTTTGATGATACTTTAGAATTTAATTTTAGCTTTAAAGACACTCCTGCAAAAGTGTTATTAGATGTAGATAACTTGAGTTTTGGTTATAACCCTGAGAAGATTTTATTTAAAGATATATCTTTTACTCTGCAAAAGGGTGAGTGTTTAGCAATTATAGGTAAGAATGGTAAGGGAAAATCTACACTATTAAATACAATTGCAGGTGAGTTAACTCAGTTAAGTGGAGATGTAAAATCTCACAACAGCGTATCAATGGCTCATTTTGGACAGACAAATATTTCGCATCTTCATCCACATAATAGTGTTCTTGATGAGGTGACTTTGGGTAATCCTAAATTACCTTTTGCAAAGATTCGAAGCATATGTGGTGCGATGATGTTTAGTGGTGATAGTGTAGATAAAAAAATATCTCTTCTTTCAGGTGGTGAGAAAAGTCGTGTAATGCTAGGACAGATTTTAGCACGTGATGTCAATTTACTTTTTCTAGATGAGCCTACTAACCACCTAGATATGGATTCAATCGAGGCACTAACAGAAGCAATTCAAAATTTCAAAGGTGGTGTAATTATTGTAACTCACTCAGAAGAGCTTTTGAGACGTGTGGCAAATAGACTGATTGTTTTTGCTAAAGATGGAGCTGAGTATTTTGATGGTGGATATGATGATTTTTTAGAAAAAATTGGCTGGGAAGAGGAGGAGCAGGTTAAAGAGGTTAAAACTGCTCCTAAGGTAAATAAAAAAGAGAATAAAAAACAAAGAGCTGCATTAATTAGTGAACGAAACAAGAAGACATCTCCACTTAAAAAAGAGATAGAAAGGCTAGAGAATAGAATTATGGAAGTTGAAGATTTAATAAAAGAGCACCATGAGGAGCTAATAAAAGCATCTAACAGTAAAGATAGTGCTAAAGTTATGGAAATCTCAAAATTAGTAACAGCAGAAGAGGCTGAGGTTGAAGATAAATTTGAACAACTAGAAAGCGCACAAAATAGTTTAGATGAGATAACAGGTGAATATGAGCTCAAACTAGAGGAGTTAGAATCTAATGACTAAAGAAGAGGTGCTGGAAAATGGCTTTAAATATTTAAGCATTGAAAATGAGAGTGCTACTGCAAAGATAGCTTTTCAAGGTGCTCATATATTTCATTTTCAACCAAAAGATGAACAGCCTCTTCTTTGGGTTAGTGGTAAGAGTAACTTCGAAAATACTAAAGCAATAAGAGGGGGAGTCCCAATCTGTTGGCCTTGGTTTGGTGAACACCAAACAGATAAGAGTATGCCAAAACATGGATTCGCTCGTATATCACAATGGGAAGTAGAAGAGGTAAATGAGATAAACTCTTCTATCACTGAAGTTAAAATGACTCTATCAAACTCAGAACTATTTAGCCATAAATTTAAATTAACGGCTCACTTTAAAATTGCCAAAGATCTTACTATCTCACTTACAACAAAAAACTTAGACGAAAAGCCATTTACAATATCACAAGCACTACATACATATTTTGCAATAGATAACATTGAGAGTGTAAAGGTTGATGGCTTAGATGGTTTAGAGTTTATAGATTTTGTAGATGGGAGTAAACATATTCAAGATAGTTCTATTGTTGTCACTAAAGAGGTTGATAGAATCTATCAAGATGTTAACTATCCACTCTATCTATATGGTAGTAATGAACCTATAGTTATAGAATCAAGTGGGTCAAATTCATCTGTTGTATGGAACCCATGGAGTAGTAAGTGCTCACAGATGAATGATATGAGTGTAGATTCATATAAGGGTTTTATCTGCGTTGAGACAACAAATACAGGTAAAGATGAAAAAATTATATTACCAAACGCTACACATACTTTAGAAGCAGGTTACTCTAGGTCATAGTCTTATATAACTTTTTTACTGTTTCTATCTCTTCAGGTAATGCGCGTTTTCTACATGAGAGGTACCCCTTTTTCCCACCACATGAAGTGTATGGAAAAACTGTGGCATATACCCAGTAAAATCCACCAGATTTTGTAAGGTTTTTTACAAAACCGTGCCATACCTTACCACTTTGAATTGTCTCCCATAAATCTTTAAATGCAGCATGGGGCATATCTTCATGTCTTACAATGTTATGAGGATGACCAATGAGCTCCTCTTCAGTAAATTCAGATATTCTTAAAAAGTCATCATTAATAGAGACAATTTTACCATTTGTATCAGTTTCTGAGAGGATAAAGTCACTCTCTTCTAGAACAGTTTCTTTTCCAGATGCCATACTATTTCCTTAAAACTTTTTCGTTTTTGCGCTATCTACCAAGGTACTAGAAATTTCACTTAAGCGCTTAGTAGAATCATTAAAGCTAGACACAACAATAACATTTTCTTGTGTTATATCACTTAATCCACCAAGTGTAGAGTTGACTACATTTATTTGGTGCGACTGCTCTTTAATATCTTGAGATATATCCTCAGTTGATTGAGTTAGTGCATTTATTGTTAAATTTATCTCTGCTAGAGATTTTTGTGTTTTATCTGCTAGTTGACGTACTTCATCAGCAACAACAGCAAAACCACGACCATGTTCACCAGCACGGGCAGCTTCTATTGCAGCATTTAAAGCTAGCAAGTTCGTCTGCTCTGCAATATCTTTTATTACATCTACTACATTTTTTATATCTTGTGATTGTTGTGTAACACTATGTGCTTGTTCTACAATATCATTTATCTTTTGAGATATATCTTCAATCTGTTGACTACTCTCTTCAAGCGAGGATGCTTGAACGTTTGCAGAATTACTTAAACTCTTAGAAGACTCATGCAGAGTTTGAACTTCTGCTGAGAGAGTATCCCCATTAGTTAAATCCTGCTTTGCACCCTCTTGTAAACGGCGTCCTAGAGTGTTAATGCGTTCCATGATACTCTTAAAATCACCTTTCGCCCTAGATGTATCTATCTCTTTGGTATAGTCATTATCGGTAAGGTATTCAAGAGTTTTTAGTATCTCTTTTGAAATATGACTAAAGTCTTCAGACATTTTATTTTGTGCTCTAATGAGTGTTTTCATCTCAGGAGATTTTCCAGTATTTACAATTTTACAACCAAACTTTCCATTCTCTATTTTAAGAAGTGTCAAAATTGTCTCACTTGTAGCTATCATATCAGTTTCAATGTCCTCTTCAATATGATTAATATAAGTGTTAAGGGTTGCTAAAAGTTCACCAAACTCATCTTTATTTTTTATCTTAACAACTTTTGAAACATTTGTTCGTACTGTAAGTCCATTAATTATTTTTTTAATCTTTTGAAATGATTTCATCATAGTAAAAATATATAAAGAACCAGCAACTAATAAAATGACAATCATGATAAATACAATAAATTGAATGGTGTGAGTAGCACTATTCATGTTTGAAGCAAAATGATTAATATCTTGTTCGAAGAAAATATTTGTATTCTTTTCAAGTGCCTCCATCGCTGTAATCATCTTTTCTGCTGTTGCATCAAAGTTACTCATTACAAGGTTACCCTCATTTGGACCTTTGTCAATGTAGACTTGTGCCATTGCTTTACCCTCACTATAAAAACTTGAGAAAGTTGAAGTAACATTGTGTAAATTAGATATAAGTTTTTGTTTATTACCATCTTTTAGAGTACTTTCTAGTTCTTTAGTTAATTTTAAAAACTCATTGCTATGTGCTTTTGCTTCAGCAAATCCATCATCATAGCCCTCAGCACCTCTAGTTGCTGAAATGTCTGTTAACCATTGCTGAACTTGAACGATATTATATTTTATATGATTAACTAAAATAATCTCCTTGATGCTATTTGAACGGATTGAATCAAACATTGAAATTGAATCTTTTAAGCTATTTGTTGAGAAAAACATTAAAAATAAAAAAGTAGATACATTTGTAACAATTAACAGTATTGCTTTTGTTCTCATTGATAAATTTGATACTAACATTGGCCCCTCATTTTTTAATTTAAATAATATTAATAACTACTATAGCATATTTACCGTTACAATATAATTATACTTTTTCAACGCTATATCTTGATTTATAGGCTAATGCGATACAATCTCACAATTTAATTTAGGCTACAAAATGACAACATCACAAAAAATTTTAAATATCTTACAAGAACGTCCACTTATTATTGATGGTGCTATGGGCACACAGATTCAAACTCAAGCTGAAAATATAAGTGAGATCATGTGGGAAGGTAATGAAGGCTGTAATGAACTTTTAAATGTCACAGCACCAGATGTTATTCGAACTATTCATAAGTCATATTTAGGCGCTGGTGCTGATCTTATAAAAACAAATACTTTTGGTGCAATTCCTTGGGTTCTTGATGATTATGATATAGGCGAGAGAACTTATGAGCTAGCACGCGCAGGTGCTGCGATTGTAAAAGAGCTTTGTGCTGAGTTAAGTACAGATGATAAACCTCGTTTTGTTCTTGGTGCACTTGGACCTGGGACAAAATTACCATCACTTGGTCATATTGATTATGACACCATGCACGAGGGTTATAAAGAGGCAGCACGTGGTCTGATTGATGGTGGAGCAAATCTATTTTTATTAGAGACTGCGCAAGATCCACTTCAGATAAAAATTGCAATACATGCTTGTGAAGATGTTTGCAATGATATGGATGTAGAGATTCCAATTATGGTATCTGCAACGGTTGAACTTTCTGGAACAATGTTAATTGGAACGGACGCTTCAACATTGGCGACTATTTTAGAACCATTTAATATTCTTTCTCTTGGATTTAACTGTGGGACAGGGCCTGAACAAGTTGAAAGTCATGTAAAAATACTTTCTGAAGTTTGGGATAGACCAATCTCTGTTCACTCTAATGCTGGGTTACCACAAAACAGGGGTGGCTATACATTTTATCCAATGGGACCTAGAGAATTTACAGAGCGTCAAGAGAAGTTTTTAGAGATTGATGGTGTTAGTTTTTTGGGTGGATGTTGTGGAACAACTCCTCAACATATTCTAGAGTTGTCTAGAAAAGTTGAAAAGATTAAACCAAAAAAAGCAATAGGTATACATGAAGCATCTTTGGCTTCACTTTTTCAATCAACGCCACTAATTCAAAAGCCAGCACCATTTCTCATGGGAGAGCGCTCAAATGCAACGGGCTCTAAAGCTTTTAGAGAGCTTCTTTTAGCAGAAGATTATGAGGGAACTCTAAGCGTAGCACAACAGCAAGTAAGAGCGAGTGCTCATGGACTTGATGTAAGTGTTGGTTTTGCTGGAAGAGATGAGCAAAAAGATATGAATGAAGTAATCAGGCGTTACTCTCAAAATATTGCTCTTCCATTAATGCCAGATAGTACTCAAATTTTAGCACTAGAGACGGCATTAAAGCTAATCGGCGGTAAGGCAATAATAAATTCAGTGAATCTTGAAGATGGTATTGAAAAATTTGATGCAATATGTAAGTTAGCAAAACGATATGGAACTGCATTAGTCTGTCTTACTATTGATGAAAAAGGAATGGCAAAAACAGCGCAAGAAAAAGTTGATATTGCAGAGCGCATGTATAGGCTTGCGACTGAGAATCATGGACTTCGCTCAGATAATCTAGTGTTTGATTTACTTACCTTCACAGTAGGAAGTGGTGATACTGAATATCATACGGCTGCAATTGAGACAATTGATGCTATTGCGCAGTTTCATAAAATACATCCAGAAGTTGGTTTCGTGCTTGGTCTTTCAAATATATCTTTTGGTCTTGCAAAACATGCAAGAGAGTATTTAAATGCTGTATTCTTACACTATTGTGTAAAAGCTGGACTTAGTATGGCGATTATAAATGCTAAAAACATAATTCCTTTGCACAAGATTGAAGACGATGATTTAAAAGTTTGTGAAGATTTGCTTTTTAATAAACGAGAAGCTGGCGACCCGCTTTTTGCGTTTATTAATCATTTTTCAGAAGTTAAAGCTGTTGATAATAGTGCTGATGATGCTGCGTTTGATGCACTAAGGAGTGAAGAAAAAATTGCTAAGCTTTTGATGGACGGCGATAAAGAGAAGATGTTAGTTGTTGTAGAAGAGGCACGAAAAGAGATAAAACCAGAAGTCATTGTAAACGAGATTTTAATAGATGCTATGAAAGTTGTTGGTGAGCTTTTTGGAAGTGGACAGATGCAACTTCCGTTTGTACTACAATCTGCTGAAACTATGAAGTCAGCTGTGGACGCCCTGAACCCATATCTGCCTAAAATTGAAAAACCAAGTGAGACTATTTTGATTTTAGGAACAGTAAGAGGTGATGTGCATGATGTTGGTAAAAATCTTGTAGATATAATTCTTACAAATAATGGTTTTAAAGTTATAAACCTTGGAATCAAAGTAGGGATTGATGCCTATATTGAAGCTTATGAAAAACATGGTGGTAGCGCCATTGGAATGAGTGGGCTACTCGTTAAATCAACTCTAGAGATGAAACAAAATCTTCAAGTTCTAAAGAATAGAGGAATAGATGTGCCAATACTTTTGGGTGGTGCTGCACTCACTCGTTCTTTTGTTGATGATTTTTGTCGTACTGAGTATGATGGACCAATATTTTATTGTCGTGATGCGTTTGATGGAATCACTTCAATGGGACGTATTGAAAAAGGGGATAGCAACACACAGTTAGGCTCAGATGGTATGCAAGAAAAAATCGTTAAAAAAGATAAAGTAGTTATAGAGATTAATGAAGATGATGTTGTCTTACCATCATACGAATATCCAGTTCCAACACCGCCAATATGGGGGAAACAAGAGCTTAAAGGTTTTGATAAACGATTAACTTTTGAGTGGGTAAACGAGAGCGCGCTTTTTAAGCAACGCTGGGGATATAAACGTAAGAAGATGGATGCAGATAAGTATGAAAAACTCATCAATGATGAAGTTAGACCAATGTATACAAGGTTAAAAAATAAATTTTTAGATGATAACCTTTTCGAACCAACGGTAATCTATGGTTACTGGCCGTGTCGCGCGGATGGGGATACATTACTAATATTTGATACAAATGAGGGTTGGCAAAAAGATATTGATGCCTCTAGAGAGTCTCTTGAAGATGTAAGAGCAAGAGCTATTGCATCATTTAAGTTTCCAAGACAAGGAAAGAAGCCTCATCGTGCACTTAGTGATTATTTTCATTCAGAGCGTCATGATGTAATTGCTCTTACACTTGTAAGTGCAGGAAGTAAAATCAGTGAATATGAGCAAGAGCTTTTTAAAGAAAACCTATATACTGAGTATCACGCAGCACATGGTCTAGGTGTTGAATTGGCTGAGAGTTTAGCTGAGGTTGTTCATAAGCACATTAGAATGGAACTTGGAATCTTACAAAAAGAAAAGGCCAGTCTGTATGATGTAAAAATGAAGCAGTATCAAGGTGCGCGTTACTCTTTTGGGTATGCTGCTTGTCCAGATTTAGAGTTAAATAGAATATTGTTTGATTTACTTGAACCTGAGAAACATGGTATTGAACTCTCTGAGACTTTTCAGATACACCCAGAACAGTCAACTTCAGCACTTGTTGTTTATAACCCTGAAGCTGTGTATTACAACATATGAGTTATACAAAGTGGTTTCAAGCACAAGGAGATAGGCATAAAGAGCTAGTTGATAGGCTTGTGAAAAAAGGCTTAAATAAAGAAGAGATTATAGAGTATTTCTATTTTGAGAACATGGTAGAAAAAGAGCTAAATTTCTGTCCATTATATGCAGAACCTAGAAAGTGCCATGATTATGAAAAATTAAACTGTTATCTTTGTGCATGTCCTAATTTTAGATTTAAAGATGAGGGAATAAAAGAGATTGATGAAAAAATGCTATTTAGTACCTGCTCTATTGACTCAAAGGATGGAAAACAGTTTAAAAATGAGAGTGCAATACATCAAGATTGTTCAGGCTGTTTAGTTCCTCATAAACATGAATATATAAAAAAGAACTTTGATTTAAATTGGTTTAACATAATGGATAAATGTACTTTATAGCTAGAGGTATGAAACCATATTCTTTCCCTCTTTTTTAGAGTTATACATAGCTTCATCAGCTCTTTGAAGCAGGCTTTCAATACTATCTTGCTCAGAAGCTTGGCTTATACCAATACTAGCAGTTACCTTGTTTTTAATGAGATTATTAAGTGCATAATCATTCTCTAAAGATAATCTTAATTTCTCTGCAATAGATTTCGCCTCTTCAACTTCAGTGTCTATTAAAGCAATTATAAACTCTTCACCACCCCACCTAGAAATAATGTCAGTTTGTCTAATATGAGTACTTAAAACCGATGCTGTACGTTTTAAAACTAAATCTCCAATATAGTGTCCAAATGAATCATTGACTTTTTTAAAGTCATCAATATCTAAAAATAGCAGAGATAATGGCTGATGATTTCTTTTCATAAGAAGTAAAAATTGATTTAATTTTTCTTCAAAAATTCTTCTATTTGTTAATGATGTTAGAGTATCGTGCTCTGCTAAGAATGTAAGCTTTTTGTGATACTTTTTTATAATAAAAAGTATTATTAAAGTTACAATTATAGTTATGGCTAGTGACAGTATGAGGTTAAAATAAAATACTTTTTTTACATCTTTCATTAAATTATTTACTTCTGCTTCAACAGATAGGTACAGATTAAGTTCTGGAATGTACTTTGTTTTTATTAAGTTAGGACCTCCATCTCCTTCAAATTCGATTAGATTACTATTTTTTGAGATTATTTTATCTTTAAATTTACTAAGATTTTTATTCTCTTCAATAGTCTTGTATGGATTAATACTCTTTTCTGATAAAATTATTTTTCCATCTTTATTATAAAAAGTTACAATAAAATTGTGATTTTGTCTAAACTCTTTTAACATGTCATCAATATATGATACCTTTAGAGCAATACCTGTTACACCAATCATCTGGTAGTTAATATCATATATTTTATAGTTTATAAACATCATCATGTCATTATTCAAATTTTCATTAAAATCTAAATTTATCTCATGAGATGTTTGTGAAGCTTTAAAGTTGAAGTACCATTTATTTGCTGGGTTACCTTGTTTAATCTCCTCAATAAAACCATTTTGAGTATAGTAGCTTTTTGTTTTATCTGAGACAAGAAATGTATTTAGCATTTGGTATTTGTTTTTTATTGTATTGAGATACTTTATTACTTTTGGGCTATTTTTTTCATCATTAATTAGCCAATCTTTTAAAAAAGTATCATTTGCCATCATAGATGATACTAAGTATGGCTCTATTATATGTTTTTGAATGTCTGTATATATATTATCTAAAGATAGTGGAAGAGATTGATTTTTAAGGTGATCTTCTGCATTTTTAAGAGTAATAACATAGTTTATACTTGACAAAGAGATAGATAGCGTGACTAAAAGAGTCGCAATTATAATTACTATTTTATAATTAGATTTCAAATTATTCCTTAAATAGTTCATTCTTTAATGAACTAAAAAACACTCTGTATGTATTTCTTGAAAAGATATAGCTTTTAGCATTAAAAAGAGTTTCAAACATAATTTTCCAAAGAGTTGAAAAGTTTTCATTGCTAGGATCTATGCAAAGTTGCATTTTCATTTTATGTTCAAGGTTACTTATCTCTTTTGCGTGATAAACGTAAGACTTTAATATCTCATAATCTATACCTACATTTTTGAAGTTTTCTACAAGTTCAACTATTGATGCCTCTTTTTCTGTAAAGTCATCATCCCTAATTGGTAGTAAAATTTCATCTCTTAAGAGTCTTTTTAGAGTCTTTTCATCAACTTTAAATTTCTCTATAAACTCTTTTTTTGTGTAGTGTTTTGAATCAATGGGTATTGAACTTAGTGCATTCATTAGTGGCTCAAGCATCGCAAAAGAGCTTGAAAATGATTGATTTTTATTTTGAAGCTCTAACTTTATCTGTTCGTTAGAACTACCAATTTGCTCTTTCATATATTTTATATATTTTATAAGTTCAATATGCTCATTACTGTATCTATGTACATTAGATTTAAGCTTTTTTGCCTCAGGAAGAAGACCCTCTTTTATGTAATACAAAATTGTCGATTTTGGCACATCTGTTTTTGCAACAAGCTCAGATATTTTGTATTCCAATAGGTTCTCTTTTAATATAGATGTAAGAATTATACCCTATACTTCCAACGTCAAGTTAACTTAACGTTTTTACTAAGAAGAATTATAAGTATATGAAGGAAATAGATGAAATCAACAACCAATTTGATTGCAGCGTTAACAATATCTCTAAGTGCAACATCAGCATTTGCAATAAATGGAGATCTTTTAATTGGACTTGGTGCTAAGTCTCGTGGAATGGGTGGTTTAGGTATTGCAAAGAGTCATGGTGCTGAGTCTGCACTTTTAAATCCTGCTATGATTACTCAAATTGATGGTACTGAGATTTCATTTGGTGGAACTTTTTTTATTCCAAAGGCATATTATAATGGTGGAGTAGGTGAAGAGTATAGTACATCTGATTTTACTGTTATTCCTGAAGTATCTATTGCTAACAAGGTTAATGAGCATTTCTATTGGGGCGTTGGTATGTGGGGTGCTGGTGGACTTGGCGCAGATTATCGTGAATCTGGAATTGCTGCTAAAGGTGGCAATGGAACTTTACAGATGAGTACAAGTCTGCAATTGATGAAGTTTGGTTTTCCTTTAGCATATGCAAACGATGGATTTAGCATTGGTTTTACCCCAATATTACAGTATGGCGCTTTAGATATTAACTATAAAATGCCTACGGTGAATCCTTTTCCCTTTGATCTAAATGTAATAGGCGAGGGGACAGGACAAGATTTAGGGTTTGGTTATAACCTTGGAATCTCTTATGACTTATGCGAGTTAGGTCTTGATAATTTAACAGTAGGAGCAGTATATAAATCTGCTATTAGTATGAAATACAAGGGGCAAATATCTGCTGCAACTAGACCGTTTGCACCATTTTTAGGTTCTGCATTAAGTGATAAGTTAACACAACCTGCAGAAATTGGTATTGGAGCTTCATATGAGTTTATGAAAAATCATACTTTTGCATTTGACTATAAAATGGTTCAATGGGAGAATGCTGAGGGATATTCAGACTTTGGATGGAAAGATCAAAATATCTATATCTTAGGGTATGAATATGAACAAGATATTTGGGCAGTTCGTGCAGGTTTTAATTATGCTAAAGCACCTCTTCGACAGCAAGATGGCAGTACTGGCGCGGGTGCGGCACTTAATATGTTAAATCTTCTTGGGTTTCCTGTAAATATTGAAACACACTACACAGTTGGCGGTAGCTATTGGTTTAATGATAAACTATCTGTTGATGTAGCTTTTGTTTATGCGGATGAGCAGAAAAATAGGTATGACACTACTGCTTTAGTGGCACTTGGAATGGCAAATGAAGTTTTTGTAAGGCATAGTCAAACAAGTTATAGTTTTCAGTTAAACTATAACTTTTAAACTTTTTATCTGATTTTTACTTCAACAATTCTCTCTAATTTTGCATGAGCTATGTATAAATCAAGTTGAGCGTTGTTGAGTAACATTTGTGATTGTGTTAAATCAAGCCTTGCATCTAGCAAGGTTACAGCTTTTATGCTACCCTCACTATTTAAATCAGAGACAATTCTATAATTCTCTTTTGCACTCTCTAAAGAGTGTTGCGCGATTTTTTGAGAATTTTTTGCTAGTAGGTAATCTTCATAGGCTTCACGTAGCTGAAACTCCAAGTTTTGGATTAATAAATCTATCTCTGAATTGTTTATAGATAACTCTTCTATTTTTGCCTCTTCCCCAGATAGAGTTTTACCACCTTCAAAAAGTTTCCATGTTGCATTAACAGTTGCAGTAGTTTCATCTTTAGGTAGTGCAATAGAAGAGCCTAGTTTCTCACTTTGGTCATATATGGTATGATTTAGTGTAAGATTGATTTTTGGCATATAGTCAGCTCTAATGATACTCTTTTGCATTTTTAGCTGATTTGTTCTTATCTTTAGTACTTTTAGTTCACTTCTTTGACTTAGCATCTCTTTTTTTAAATTACTTAGTGAAAGAGTTGGAAAATCTACATTACTAATCTCTTCAATAGTCTCATCAATTTTCAAATTTCCATTTAAGAGTTTAAATAGCTGTGCTCTTTTTTTAATCTTTGCACTTTGCGCTTTTAGTAGGATATGTTTTGTATTTTGAAGTGAGACATCAACTTGTAGTAACTCATTTTTAGCACTCATACCTAACTCAAAACGATTTTTTACATCACTATACTGTTTATTAAGAAGTCTTAGAGCATCTTTTTGCACAGAGACCTCTTTTTTAATTTTAAGTAGCTCTATGTAGGTACTTTTAACAGCTAAAATTAAATCTTCTTTTGTAGCTTTCTCTTGTAAGTTTGAAATCTTTATCTGCTCTTTTGCGTTAGCAACACTTAGAGAGTCAGCTAAACCATTAAAAAGATTATATGTACCAATAAGGCCATATTGGTAACTATCTGTACGATTAAAAAGTGTAGCCTCATCTCTATACTTGTATGTATATGAAGCGCTTAGAGTTGGAAAATAGTTTGAGTAGGCTTCACTTTTTAGTGCCTTTGTGTACCTAACATTTGCTTGCGCTTTTTTTAGTTTCGGTGAGAACTGTTGGGCACGACTTAGTGCTTCGTCTAATGTAAAACTCCATAACATTGCTGTTGTTTGTAGTATTAAAATTGGTATTTTCATTTGGTAACCTTTTTGGTATGAAGGGTCTCTAGTTTAATAACAAAGTATAGAAGTGCTGGTGTGACTAAGATTGTAAAGATTGTAGATAGTGCTAGTCCACCAGTAATTACACTACCAAGTCCTCTGTAAAACTCACTACCAGGTCCTGGCATTAAAACCAATGGGAGCATCCCAAAAATAGAAGTTAGAGAACTCATAAAAATTGGTCTAAGACGAGTTCTTGTAGATTCTATAATAGCCTCTTTATAATCCATCATATGAAGGCGTACGTTATTTAGTGCTTGGTAGACAATTAAAATTGCATTATTAACTACTATTCCAATTAAAATAATAAAACCCATCATTGTAAGTACATCAAGAGGTTGGCGTGCTATAAACGTGTCTGTTAGACTTAGTCCTAAAAAACCTCCAGCAGTTGCTAGTGGAACGGTGAAAAGAATAACAAGTGGATAGACAAAATTACTAAATAGAGCACTCATTAAAAGATATATAATTAATATTGCAAGTAGAAGATTCCACTTCATCATGTCTACAGTTTCTGTGAGTTTATCTGCTTGACCAGTTAATTTAATGTCACTTCCATTTAGCATTGGATTACCAACCATTTTATCTATTACGCCACTTTTTAACTGCTCCATTGCCTCTTCTAGTGTCATTGTCATTGGTGGTGTCACTTGTAAGGTTATAGTTCTAGTTCCCCCAACATGACGGATTTCAGAGATTCCAGTTGTGCGCTGCATTGTGCTAAGTTCTGAAATAGAGACTAGTCCATGCTCTTTTGTCGCAATTTGTGTGTAATATAACTCTTCTGGACTAAGATTATCTTTGCCATAAGTTTTCAAAATCATGTCAATTGCTTTTTCCCCATCAGCTTTAAATTCACTGATTTTACGACCATCCATTAAAACATCTGCAGTTATTCCAAAAGATGTACTATCCATTCCCACTTTTTTAAGTTTTCCACGCTCTGGAATTAGACGAACTTCAGGAAATAGTAACTCAACTGATGGGACAGGACGGATTTGTGCTCCGGGAATTGCTTGCATAATTGATCCAAATAACATTCCACCAGCATTAGCAATATCTTCTACTCGCTCACCACTAATATCTACATCAATACTACGTCCCTCTCCAATACCTCTTTCAAATACTCCCTCTTGTAGTGAGAGACCAATGACGCCTGGAAAACTATTTACTAATGGTGTTAGCATAGGAATAAACTCACGCGCCCTTTGCTCATCTGTGGCAATAACTCCTGAGACAATAAATGATCCAGCTGCAACATAAAACATCTCTTTTATTCCAGGTAGTCCATCTACTTCTTTATGGTAGTGCGGAATAAGTTTTTCAAAATATTCATGTCCAATATCAGATTTTTCTTTGTTGCTAAGTCCTGGAGGTGGTACAAAAATATTCATAATAAAGTTACGGTTCCCTTGTGGCAAGTACTCCATTTTTGGAAAAAGTACTGAAATAGTTACAATTGAAAATATTGTCATTAATACAATTATGATTAATTGATTTAGTTTACTATTTAAACTCCATTCAACTAATTTCATAAAAAATTTAGAGATGAAATTTCCGAAACTAACAAGTAAAGAGTTATGAACTACTTTAGAATCTTGCTCATCTTCTGTATGATTCTTTGGATTCATTCGCATAATTTGTGTCCAAAGCATAGGTATTACAGAAATTGAGACAAACAAAGAGAAAAATATTGCGCCAGTTACGGCAATTGCTATATCTTTAAAGAGTTGACCAGCTTCATTGTGCATTAGTAAGACTGGTACAAAAACAGCAATTGTAGTAAGTGAAGATGCAACAAGTGCTCCCCAAACTTCAGTCGCACCATCATGTGCAGCTTTGAAGAAACGTTTACCCATCCTATGGTGACGATCAATATTTTCTAGTACCACAATGGCGCTATCTAAGAGCATCCCGACAGCAAAAGAGATTCCAGCCAGAGAGATAGTATTTAAGGTCGTGTCCATTTTAAATAGAACTATAAATGTAGCGATAATACTAATTGGAATGGCTATACCAACAACCGCAGTTGCCGTAATTGAACGTAAAAATAGCAAGAGTACAATCATGGCAAGCGTACCACCGATAATAATATTCTGTTTTACTAGATCTATTGAGCCTAAAATATATTGACGTTGATCTGAGAACCATTTAATGTGAATATGCTCTTTATTGAGTAAATTTTCTTGCACCCATTTTGTTTTTTCTTCTACAAGATTGGTCATATCTACAATATTTGCATCTGCTTCAGGTTGAATACCAAAGGCTAATGTTTTACTTATTTCATCATTATCATACGTAAGAATTGTTACATTGTCTTTTTCATAACCAATATTAACATCTGCAATATCAGAGAGTTTAATCTCCTGCTCTCCATCGTTAAAAATTACAGTATCACGTAAACTTTGCTCATCTAAAAATTCAGCAGTAGTTCTAATTCTATAAGTTCTGCGATCAATATCTACACTTCCTGCTGAGATATTTCTATTCTCTCTTTGTAAAATAGTCATAACTTGATCTATTGTTAATCCATATGCTGCTAAACGCTCAGGGTAGAGATAGATATGCATTTGAGTATCAGTTCCACCAGCTTGGAAAATGCCAGCAACTCCTTCTATCCTCTCATAATGCTCTTTTACTTTCTCTTCTATAAATGTTTTGTAGGTATCTATGCTTTTTTCATTATCTTTATCTGTTACAAAACCAAGCCAAATTACTGGTGAGGCGGTTGCCCCTGAAGAGCTAATGACTGGCTTATCTACATTCTCAGGGTAGTTATCAACTTGATTTAATTTGTTTGATACTTCAAGCATTGCTCTTGACATATCTGTACCAATTCTAAATGTTAAAGTAATCTCCCCCATATTATCTTTTGAGTTTGATTCATATCTAACAAGTTCAGGTGTACTTTTAAGCTCTTCTTCTTGCTTTTCAATAATCTCTCTTTCAACTTCATAGGGCGTGGCGCCTGCCCAAAATGTTTTAACAGATATTTTAGGTTGAGTAACTTTTGGAGTTAATTGATATGGTAGTTGAAAAAAAGAGACTAGTCCAAATATTATCAGTAGTAAGATTCCAACAATAACAAGAACAGGTCTCCTTACTGAAATATCTATAGGATTCATTTTATGACCTTAATGGGCATGTCAGGAAAAATACGTTCATTACCTTTAGTGATAACACTAGCCCCTGCTTGTAGTCCTTCTGCATTAACGGCGCACTCTGAACCGTTAAACCCTATTACTTTTACTGGAAGCATTAAAGCAGTGCCATCATTTGCTAAAAATATAACATCTTGTCCAAAACGTTTTATGACAGCATCACGGGGAACTAAAAGAGCATCTTGTTTTTTAATTGCTGGAAATTTAACATCTGCTCTCATTCCCTCAATAAAGTTATGATTGCTTTTTAGTGAAAGTTCAACTGGAAATGTTCTTGTTGATTTTTGAGCGACTGGAATAATTGTTTTTATTTTTGCCTCTATTTGGTTGCCACCAATGTTTGTAATAATACTTTGTCCAATATGCAAGCTTGACATTAATTTACTTTGCACATTTACATGTACCTCTATACTAGATGTATCCGCAAGTTCAACTAAAGTATTCCCTCTTCCTATCCACTCACCAATCTCTTTGTGTCGTTTAAGAACTACTGCGTCAAATGGTGCTTTAATAGTACGTTTTTCTAGTCTTATGCGTAAACCTTTAATGCTTTCTTGTAAAGCATTAATTCTAGCTTCTAAATTCTGGGTACCATAAAGTGAGTTTTCGTAACTTTTTTTAGAGATACTTTTTCTCTCATATAGTGTTTTACTACGTGCTAAGTCTAATTTGTCTCGCATAAAGTCTGCGCGCAGTGCTTTTAAAGAGGCCTCTTGGGAAGTTATATCTGAATTTAATAGACGTGAATCTAGTATGAAAATAGCTTCACCTTTTTTGACATATTTACCATCATCAGTCAACCTTTTTACTATAAGACCCTCCTCTTCTGAAGCAATGGAAGATTTACGGTCATAATATAGTGTTCCTACATAACTTTGCAGAGGGTTAATATTTCCACTCTTTACAGGTTTAACTTCAACAAGTGAGGCTTGTGGCATTTCTTGTGCATAAATAGTATTAACTAATAGTAGTGCTATTAGGACAATTTTTTTCATATGATTACCTTTTGTATTAACCGACTAGTCGGTCATTAATATAGACAAATTTTTTTAAGCGTGATTGATTGCGCGCCAGAAAATAGTGAATGTCTTTTCAACTGTTTCTTCATTATACATATGTGGATTTGCCATAAAATAGTCAACATTCATATGAATATTACTTATATAATGGTTTTTTCCATACTCAAAATCTGGTAAATCAAGCTCATTGTTTTCCGCAGCTTCTTCAATACGCTTAGCAAAATCACAATAAGAGAGTGAAATCTCTTGACTCTCTTTTGAGATATGTTTACTAAGACCAAATTGTTTTAAAAAACTGAACTTTTCACAATGTTCCATCCCCCATTTGATGTCATTAACCCAAAGTGTATGAAACTGCTCTTTTAGCGATCCAGTTGAATCAATGCAATTATTCATAGTTGAGGCTAACTCTTCAATAATTGAGAGAAACAGTGTGTTAATAAGCTCTTCTTTATTGCTAAAGTGATGAAATAACGTCCCAGTAGCGACATTCGCTTCTTTTGCTATCAGTGATGTCGGAGTATGTACAAAACCGCGATCATTAAATAGTTTTAATGATGCCTTTAGTATATCTTCGCGTTTTGTACTCATGAAATTCCTTATACCGACTGATTAGTCGGTTCGCATTGTAGATAAATTTTTTTATTTTGTCAAGAGGTCTTATTTGTCACTTACTTCTTTCTCTTTAGCTCTTTTTTTCTTTTTTTGTGTGCTGTAGCGTGGTTTTTTTGTTCTATCTTTAGAAGGTTTTACTGGTTTTTTTCCACTCAGAGAAGATGGAGTAAAATCTTTAACATCTTCTCTTGCAATTTCAAGTTTCATAACTAATTCGATTGTGCCTAATAGACTCTCATCATCTTGATTGACAAGAGCAACTGCTTCTCCTATCTCTTTAAGTTCTGCTAATCGCGTAAAATAGCTCTCTACTTTCAGCGGAAGGTCATAGCTTATGATTAGTTCTATATCGGTTAGACTCAGTGCTTGTAAAATTGCATCGGTAGTTATGATGACATTTAACTCTAAAGCATTAAAAACTTTTGATGATGCTTCATATTCTTGGGCTTTATGATTACCATGTATTGCAACGGCCTTTACCTCTTTTGTTTTAAGATGCGCGCTCAACTCATCGGCTTTACGTTTATTTTTAGTAATAACTACAGTCTGCTTTTTATCGCTATTTTTAATAATTTGTTCAAACATAGCAACTTTGTCGTGTTCTGCTACAAAATGAACTATTTGGCTTGTGCGTCTAGCAACACTCAGTGAATCATAGTATAGTTTTTGTGTTGATGAATCTGTTTGGTCAGACATTTATGTAGCCCCTTAATTTTATACAGATTTTTAGATAATTTATGCAAAAGAGGAGTAAATTTCTTCTACTTTTTTGGTAATCTCTTTTTGTTTAATTCCATTTAGATAAGCATACGCTATTGCTGCGCCTGCTGCTACACCCTCTTTTACGTAACCATCATCATAAAGGCCTAAATTCTTTACATTAGAATCTGAAAAATCAAAGTCACTGTAAAAAGCATTAAGCGTCGGGTCAATGGCACATAACAAGGTGGCAATATTGCTTTGTTTATCGTGGGCTATCCATTTTGTTGTAATCAACGCAATATTTTTAAAATTAATATTTTCACCACTATCTGATAACTCTTTTAAAATAGCTAGCACAGCCGCCATTTGCGTACCGCCACCTAAAACAACTTGCTTGGTTTGTGATATTACTGTTGCAACTCCTGCAACAAAAGGCTGCATTGTATCACCAACAGATGAAAGAATGTCAAATAGTGTTGCTTGTTTACTCACATGTTTTTCTATAGCTTTATCTACTATTTTTCTTTTTAAATTAGTAACACTACTCTCAGCGCTGCTTGAAGCAAACCAGCCATCACACTCATAACCCAATGCCTTTGTTACGGCGTAGGCGGTTGTTGTTCCAGCTGGTACAACTTCACCTATAATAAATACCTCGTTAGTATGGGCTATCTCTTGTGCGTATCGTTTTCCCTCTAAAAAAAGCTCTTTAGCATCTATTTTTGAATTTTTTATTATTGAATTTGAAAATGTTGAATTGATTTTAGTAATTGGAGCTTTTGTTTTAACTTTTAATCCAGCATCAATAAAATGTAATGGCAATGGACATAAATGTCTAACAGCAGAGGTAATAAGCACAGGTGAGGGTGGGCCATCTGGCATCTTTGCAATGTCAGGCATGGATTTTGGATAACCATAATATAAAAGCTCCATGTCAAGTGCAGGAGTATAGTTAATGAACCCTGGCAAACCTGCTACTGTTATGCCATCAATTTCAGCAGTTTCTGTATAGCTTCCAACCAGCATAAATGTTGTTTGCCTATTTTGTAAGCGCTCCAAGAAGTCTCTTGAGCCTTGTAATATTTTAATACGTTCCATGGGAGAGATTATAGCAATTTAAACACTATTTATGTCTTATTCTGCAAGAGGATATAGTTTTAATCTCATTCAGACTTCTACTCATTGATGGATTTTTATGAAAAAACTGAATTGGTTACTATGTTTTATTAGATTTTTTTTGAACAAAAGCCTTTGCTGATTTCTTCAACACTTTAAGATTGTCTTTATCACTTTTGATTTTAGTTACATCAAATTAATTTACATGGGTCTAAATTTAACTTACTTGTAAATGTTCTGCTTCTTCTTTTAATCTTTCAGCAATCCAAACTTTAATCTGAGGAGGGTTTAATTCCCCGACCCTCTGGGTCGTATGCTAAAATGCTATATGGATGATGAACATATATACAAAAGTCATAACAAGACGTTACTATTATATCATTTGGTGTTTCCG
>Ga0316202_10000127_pt1 | contig 117650 bp, 95 predicted proteins | sample 3monrhotite_MG_FD_204934 | JGI IMG/M metagenome (GOLD analysis project Ga0316202, IMG submission 204934) | Microbial mat bacterial communities from mineral coupon in-situ incubated in ocean water Damariscotta River, Maine, United States -... | ecosystem: Environmental > Aquatic > Marine >... | reverse complement strand
AATCTTGAGCAGGCCCGACCAAATATTGGTCGAGCCTGCTTTTTTTAGTTTTTTCTCTCGAACAGAAAGTCGAAAACCTGATCGGCGAAGGAGGGGTGAGCCAGATAACTCTCAAAGGCATGGCAGGCTTTGGGGATATTTTCCAATCGGAATTCGGAAGGAAGATCATAAGCACGACTGAGTGCGCGCGCTGTAGCTGTCCAGCGGTCGGCACGTTCAATGCGGTTCAGACCCTGAAAACTGTCAATTTCTCGCGTCTTATTTAGGTCCTTATCGCGCAAATCATCTTCTTCACCAACCATAACCAGAGTTGGAATCTGTAAAAAGTTTTCTATCGCAAATTTCAGATTCGGCCAGTCGCGGGTTGATTTGATGCCGTAAGGATATTTGCGTTCTGGGTCAGGGAAGGTATACCAACCGGGAGCTGCGAGGACCATCCGAGAGACTCGTTTAGGGTAGAACATCGCATAGCGGTGGAGAAACTGACCCCCTCCTGAGAAACCGAACATCCGCATCGGGGCAGGGGAGATCCCCAACCATTCATGGGCGTCCTGCAGAACATGATCGAAGGCCATATCGGCTCTTTCCAGATTGACTGAGGTTCCGAGTTGCTGATAGCGCGGAAAACTCTCTTTCGGAAAGAGCGGTGCAATGATAATGGCCCCGTATTGCTCTGCTTGGGCGGTAAAACCATGGATATGCTCTTCGGCATTACGTGAAATACCATGGATCGTATAGAGAATATTTTTTTCAGCAGACATGACCTTGGGGATATACACAAAATAGTCGGTCTGAGACATACCGTTGATTGTGCGGTGGTGGGTCTTTCCTGGTTCAGGTGCTTTAGCCATGAGTGAACTCCTTGCCGATGGATGAGATTTTCCGGTTGTTGAAGGGAAGGGGATTCTGAAGGTGGGTGATCGATACAAGTTCTCCCCCTGCCAGATGCCAGCAGCTATCTGTAAGTGCCAGGCGCTCCTCAGAACGACTCACCAGCAAAAGGGTTCCCGGAAATTCCTTAATGACTTTTTCCAGTACGCGTTTGGCCTGATCATCCAGATTTGCATCCATTTCATCGACAATCAGAATGGATGGACAGCCGAGTAGCGCGCGGGCTATCGCGAGCTTATGCCTTTGCCCGAGGGAGAGATTACTCCCTCCTTCCTGAATCCTAAAATCTTCGCCGCCAGGGAGTTGGGCGAGCAGGATATCAATTTCGCAGAGAGATTTGATCGCCTCCAGTTCATCTTCAGACGCATCGGGTGCGCGATAGCGCAGGTTGTAACGGATTGATCCTTTAAGCAGTGGCAAGTCAGGACTGACGATACTGATTGCCTGACGAATGGAGGCTAGATTGCATTTGGAAATATCCTGATTATCGATCAGGACACGGCCTGAACTTGGATCAGCAAGACGGGCAATTAAATGGAGCAAGGTCGATTTTCCGGCACCATTATCACCAGAGATCGCCAGCTTTGATCCCCCTGAAATTTGGCCGGAAATGTTCTTTAAGGTGTTTTCCAGGCAGATCTCTTGAAGTTCAATGTCGCCCTTATCTATTTTAAGTGAAGGGAGTTGTGATGAACGGCCACGAAGGGTACGAGTTTGCATGAATTGAATAATTTTAAGTCGTGATACCTGATAGGTTTGCAAATATTCGTGGGTGCGCCCCAGATCACGAAAGGCGTTGGACAGGAATCCGACGACTGCCATCGCCGCTACGACGTTACCGGCGCTGGTTTGATTATGAAAAACCTCCAGTGAGCCGACTGAAAGAATGGTCCCCATCGATAACGCAGTGGCACCCTCAGTCACGATGCGCATTCTCGCCGAGGCACGCGCCTGGTTGATCAGTGCGGTCCTTAATCTACGACTCTGTTTACTGAAGCGTCGTCTTTCTCTGGTCTGTTGATTAAAGGCCTGAATAACGGCAAATGATCGAATCTTTTCATTGATGTTGGCCGCCAGATGTCCCCGCAGGCGACGTGATTCAATGACGACCTGATGCATTTTTGGTCCCAGTCGCAGGTTCCATGAGAGCCCCAGCGAGAGGATGATAAATGAACAGAGGGCTAGATAGGGATCCAGATAGGCAAGAACACTGAGCGAGATCAGGGTGACGATTGTCGAGACGACAATCCGGGCCAAGCCCAGACTAACCCAGCGCCGAATCGCGGAAAGGTCGCTGACAAATCGCAGCATCGAGGCGCCGGTGCTGCGATGGCTGAGGGCGCGGGGGGCGAAACGACCCATGCGGTCGAAGAGGGTCAACCTCACCCGGTGAATATACTCTTGACCCAGACGTTCAGCATCGACTTTCTCGACAAATCTTAGCCAGGCTGCAAACCCGGAACTGCCAAGCAATCCTGCCGCAAACAGAATGATTTGCCAGTATTCTCCCAGATCGTAAAGATTGACTTCAGGATCATCAAATTCGGGGTTGAGTAGCACGTTAAAGGCGTAGCGGACCAGCAGCATCGAGCTGATCACCATCAGCGCCTGAAGTGCTCCATTGGCTATCAAGCGGAGCAATAGAAGGCGTCTCCCCTCAGAAAAAATCGCCGGAAGCTGAATCATTCAGTTTCCTCGATGACCAACTGTCTGTCAGCTTGTCGTTGTTTTCTGAATTGAAGACAGCTGTATATGTAGCCTGAAACGCTGGGTCTGGCCAGTGATTCGGTGTGATAGATGGGGAGTCCGCAAATATCCTCAGCTTCACGTTGAGCCAGGGGGGATGAGGTCAGAACTCCGGTAATTGCGAAGATTGGTAACTGTCGGGCCGTTAACCATGAGACGCCAGCCTGGGCCCCTAGTGCGTCATTGGCGGCAAAGATCACGCCATCGACCCAATCCGTAAAAGCGGGTGTTGCAAACAGTCGAGCAGTCTCACGCTGTAACAGGCCATCGGCAACTTCGACTACGATGATATCTGGCTTACTTGCGGCCATCTCTGAGCCCAGCGTCATGACGACATCAAGGAGAACCTCAGGGTTGACCCGGTAGGTCGAAACGTAACCCGCGTCGATAAAGTCAAAGACTGGTTCAGCGCCGGCATCAACCAGAGCGCGGTAGTCGGCACCTGCGCCGGTGCCGGTAAATTTTGCAGCAGCGACCTTGATCCCTTGACGGACAAAGCCTTGAATCAAGTTGGCACAGGCCGTTGTTTTTCCTGAATTCATTGATGTTCCAGCAATGGCCAAGACCAGAGGGCTTGAGTCGATACGATCAGCTTTCGGCAGGCGCGCTGAACTCAAGTTGATACGGTGGCCGTCTTTGTCGGCCAATAGCCCAATGGGGGTAATTCTGGAAGCGGTCTTGACCTTGTCATGGCAATTCAGCAGGCGTGCTGCGACCCCACCTGCGGCGACCAGTCGGCAAGCTTCAAGGTGGTCAGGGACGATTCCTTCAAACTGATCAGGTGCGTAGCGGTTGCCATAAACAACAACAATCTCATCCCCTTCAAAAAGGCTGGCCCGACGACTTGTTGCCAGTTCAAGCCGACGATGCTGACCAAGCTTGTCGACGCGAGCCAGAACCAGGTCTCCGGCCAGTGGAGCGACTTCGCCTTGTAGCAGTTGGAGGTTTTGCTCACGATCTATGCGTCTGGTGGTATAGGCCCACTTGGCCTTTAACAGTCGTTGTTGTGACAAGGGTTCCAGTTCGATTTCCATGATTTCCCTCTTGGCTGGTTGATAGATAATTTTACAACTCTACCCTTAGGTCGCAATGTTGGCAAATCAATATGATCAAAAACTTCTATATCGTTTGCTTTATGGGCTATCTGGAAAGTCCTGGTCAGACCAATTGCTGACCTGAGACGAGATATTTTCCTGTTGACAGCATTCACCCTGCTCGGATAAAGTCCTGCCCAAGGAGCTAGAACGATGTTTCGTACTAATTTAAATACAAACCTGCTGGTCGTCGTCGTCGCAATCTGACGACTCGCGGCGACCTCGGTTCATACTTAAGAATCGAACGGGAGCTCGGGTCACACCCCGCGCTCCTTTTCTCATAGATGAAAAGGCCGCGGGGCAAAGCTTCCGCGGCCTTTTTTTATTTATTCAAATGCAAGGAGAACGGCATGAAGAGCGGCGCTCAGATTTTACTCGACTGTCTTAAAAAAGAAGGGGTAGACACTATCTTCGGGTACCCTGGAGGACGATCCCTGCTGGTTCACGATGCACTGATGGACGATAAGGATATTGGGCATATTCTGGTCCGACACGAGCAAGGGGCTGCGCACGCTGCTGATGGTTACGCTCGGACTACGGGTAAGGTTGGTGTTTGCCTGACGACTTCGGGACCGGGTGCGACTAATCTGGTTACTGGGATCGCAACGGCGTACATGGATTCAGTCCCGATGATCGCTCTGACCTGTCAGGTGCCAACAGCCGAGATTGGCAACGATGCCTTTCAGGAAGCTGATATGGCCGGCATCACCCGGCCGATTACCAAGCATAACTATGTGGTGACCGATGTTAAGGATCTGGCTCGGGTTATTCACGAAGCCTTTTATATTGCGCGGACCCGCCGGCCTGGCCCGGTGCTGATCGACCTGCCGAGTGACGTGCTTGGGGCCAAGATCAAGCCGTTGGTGACAGAAGTCTCAAGTCGGCGCGGATACCAGGAGAAACCGACCCTCAACCAAAACCAGATCAAGCGCGCGGCTAAAATGATCAACAATGCCAAGAAACCGCTGATCTACGCTGGCGGCGGAATCACCCTCTCTGACTCTTCGGACAAGTTGCGTGCGGTCTCCGAAAAAGGGCAGATTCCGGTCACTCACACCTTGATGGGCGTCGGGATCATGGACCCCAAGTCACCGCTGTCGGTCGGGATGCTGGGGATGTATGGTGCATGGTACGCCAACAGGGCGGTTGGCGAGTGTGACTGTCTGATCGCTATCGGTGTCCGCTTCGATGACCGGGTTACCGGTAAAGTCTCCAGTTTTGCACCGAACGCCAAGATCATCCATTTCGATATCGATCCTTCGAGTATCCGCAAGGTGGTTCAAGGTGGGCTGCCGATTGTTTGCGATGCTTCCGAGGCGCTGGATCAACTGCTTGAACTTGTTGATGAAGGGGACCACAGTGACTGGTTGGCCGAGATTGACGGCTTCAAAGAGAAAGGGCCGCTGCCGCGCCCCGAACGCGAGCATATCGTGCCACACGAGGTGATGGAAGCGATCGCTGCGGTAGCCGGGGATACTCCCGTTGTGGCGTCCGATGTTGGTCTCTCGCAGATGTGGACAGCAAACTATCTCCCCTTCGGTGGGCCGCGACAGTACATTACCAGCGGCGGGCTGGGGACCATGGGTTATGCGCTTCCGGCTGCGATGGGCGCCGCCCTGGGGAATCCCGATCGCCCTATTTTTGCCATCAATGGTGACGGCGCCTTCCAGATGAACTGTCAGGAGTTGGCGACCTGTGCCCAGTATAATATCCCGGTGAAGTGCATCATTCTCAATAACGGTAAGCTGGGGATGGTTCGGCAGTTCCAGAAGGTGTTGTTGAACAGTCGCTATGCATCCACCTGTATGGGCAATCATGTCGATTTTTGCATGGTATCCCAAGGCTTCGGGGTGAAGGCCTTGCGGGTCAAGGATAAGTCAGATTTACAGTCGGTTCTGCAGCAGGCAATGGCTATTGATGGTCCGGTCGTGATTGAAGTGCCGATCCATCCCGATACCTATTCATTCCCGATGGTCCTGCCAGGAAGTGATGCCACTGAGATGGTCTTCGAAGCGGATTGAGGTGATCGAGGTGATCAATGAACTGCTCAATCATCCGCTGATAGGCGGGCGTTATTTTTTCCCGCAAATCGGGAATCTTGATGATCCCTTCTGGATTGATTGCGGCGACGCCAAACTCGCCTGCAGTTACCATGAACTTGATCCCCAGGCGAAAACCCTGGTCCATTTTCATGGCAACGGTGAAATTGTCGATGATTACCTCGGCTCCTTTGTAAAACAGATTCTGGATTGTGGCTGCAATTGCCTACTGGTTGAGTATCGTGGCTACGGCCGCTCGACCGGACAGGCCGAGCTTGGCCGGATGTTGGAAGACGTCAGAACAATCATTGAGCGGCTTGGACGTAAACCAGAGTCATTGATCTTCTTTGGGCGGAGTGTTGGGTCGCTGTTTGCTCTTGAGGCTGCGCGACTCTATCCTCAGGCTTCCGGACTGATTCTTGAGAGTGGTATTGCCGACGTATTGGAGCGACTGTTGTTGAGAGTCGAGCCGGCTGAACTCGGGGTTGAAGAGCAGGAGTTCTCAACTGCGATTCAACACCGCTTCGCTCACCAGCAGGTTTTAAGGGATTATTGTGGGGCCTTGCTGGTGATGCACGCGCAGCATGATGATCTGGTTGAGGTTGAGCACGGTGAGAAACTCTATGCCTGGGGTGGGGAACCCAAGGCACTTAAAATTTTCCCGTTCGGTGACCACAACAGTATCCTGTTTGCTAATTTTGAAGAATATTTCGCGCAGATCAAGGGTTTTGTTGGTCGGCTTTAGCGCAACTGATGAATCCCGAGACTGACAAAGAATTTTTGTAATAAACGGTAGCTGATCCCCCACAGGAAATGATCACAATAAGCGTCCAGATCGATGATCGGATGGCTGCGTTGATTGCCGCGGTACTCGAACAGTCTTTCCTGATTACGCTCTTGCTCAAGCAGTGTAGTCAGTGGAATATAGAAAGTTTCGAGAACCTCGTTGTTCGGTTTAAGCGGTGGCTGTGACGCCAGCTGATACAGATGGCAGGAGATGTTAACCGGAAGGTAGGCCCCATTGATCGAACCGAGTTTGCCAAGATAGGCCTCGTCTGAAAGGACGAGGCCTATCTCTTCATGAGTTTCACGTTCTGCCGTTGCGCGGCTATCCGCATCCTGAGGTTCAACACCGCCCCCCGGAAAAGCGACATCCCCCGACCAGGGATCCCCTTGATAATCGGCGCGCCGGATAAAGAGCAGCTCTTTTGCCACTGGGCTGCCGATAAGGATCATCGCGACTGCTGCGCGACGACCTGTGTCGGGTTCGCTTGCCATTGAACTCTGTGCCAGCAGCTTACTGCAGATGTTGTTGGTGGTAAAACTTTCGCCAAACAAGCTGAAATCAGGCCCGTGAGACGAAGCGACACTCGCGGGTGTCGACCTTGATCCGTTCTCCGGTTTCAAGATAGCCGGGGACCTGAATGCTGATGCCGGTCTCAAGGATCGCTTCTTTTGTCTGGGCCTGGGCGGTCGCATTCTTGATTGCTGGCGCCGTTTCAGTGACCAGTAGCTCAACAACCATCGCTGGCTCAAGGCTGACGATCAGGTCGTTGTAGACCCCAAGAGTCAGCTCGGTGCCGTCAAGCAGGTAACCTTTGACCGAATCATAGACTTCGCCACTCACTTCGAACTGCTCGTAGCTCTCCATGTCCATGAAAATTCCATTGTCACCATCGGCGTAGAGAAATTGTCCTTTACGCTTGGCAAAGTCTGCCTCAATCACTCGTTCTGATGATTTAAGGGTTTCGACCAGAACCTGACCAGTCAGCAGATTGCGGTACTTGGCCTTAATCAGGGTTGTGCCACCACGAGCAGACGGCGACTGGGAGGTGGTGTCGATAATCGTGCAGGGGGCGTCATTCAGCTTAATGACTATTCCACGTTTCAAGTCAGATGCGTTCATACGGGGTTAACTCCTTCAGGTCTAAATTGAATTTATCCTAAGTTTCTTGTTGTCGAATACCTTGGCGTAAATTGAGGGCAAGCCTCGGTGACATGATGCGTTTTCGTCGGCTTTGATGCAAGTTCTAGATGCTCGTTTTGCTATGAAAATGCATGGGTCTGTCCAAAATGTGCAGAACAGCGGTAGAATACAATAGAAATGGGTTTTTCTTTCCTCTTAACCGACCGGGATATTTTGATGATATCAGCTGATGCTTCTGGCTCCCAGATGCGAGCCGAAGATACCGATAGCTCAACGCCTTTTCCTCAATTTTTACAGACCTTCAAGCAGAGCCTGCAGCAGGTCTTCCATGTGCGGGAAGATATGGACCGGCTCAGTCTGAATCGTGGGTTACCCCCCTACGTGATGCGCGATATTTTGGCTTGCAATCCGCTTGCGACATTTATTCCGACTGTCTATGGCGGACGGGGAGGCAAGCCGGAAGAGGGGATAGCCATCGTGGAAGCGGCCTCGTATGAGTCGCTGGCGCTGTCTTTGGTCTTCGGTATCAACTGGGCGCTGTTTATCCAGCCGCTCACTAAGTATGGCCAGGACGAGACGCGTATACGAGTCTTCGCCGATTTTGTGCAGAATCGCAAAATGGGTGGGCTGATGATTACCGAGCCCGATTATGGCAGCGACGCACTGCATATGCAGAGCTCCTGGTCAGAAGAGGGCGACCGCTGTCGTCTGCAAGGGACCAAGCACTGGGCGGGATTGACCGGCTGGGCCGACTACTGGCTGCTGACAGCGCGCAAAGCGAGCCCGACCAAGGGGCTCAGTCGTGACATCGATTTTTTTGTCTGTGATGCCAACGCACCCGGGCAGAACATCATCGTCGAGGAGAAGTTCAATAATCTCGGTCTCTACATGATCCCCTATGGCCGCAACCGGATTGATGTCTCTATTCCCGAAAGCCATCGTCTGATTCCTGAGAGCACCGGGGTGAAGATGATGCTCGACCTGCTGCATCGTAGTCGCATGCAGTTTCCTGCGATGGCGATGGGATTTTTGCGCCGGATTCTCGATGAAGCGACCGAGCACTGCCGTAATCGCCAGGTCGGTGGCAAGAGTCTGCTCAACTACGACATGGTGCAGGCCCGCCTGACACATATTCAGTCCGCCTTCACGGTCTGCTCGGCGATGTGTATCAATACCAGTGAGCGCGCCGGAATTGAGCGGAACCTGGCGGGACAGGGGCTGGAGGCCAACGCGATAAAGACCTGCATCACCGATCTGATGCAGGAATCTGCGCAATCGCTGTTGCAACTGGTTGGCGCAATCGGCTACCGGCTCGATCATTTTGCCGGGCGAGCTGTTGTTGATAGCCGACCCTTCCAGATCTTCGAGGGCTCGAACGATATCCTCTATGCCCAGATCACAGAAGCCCTGCTCAAACAGATGAAGCTGGCTAAGGAACAGAACCTTTACCGCTACCTGAAAAGTTTCGAACTGACAATTCACTCCAGCAGCTATTTTGCCAAGCTGCTCAATTTTGATTTGAATCCTGCGATGTCTCAGCGCAAGTCGATTCAGATGGGGCAGCTGATCAGTCGGGTTGTGGTGATGGATATGGTGCTTAAACTTGGAGACCGAGGATTCACCAAGGAGTTGATCACCGGCTGCCTGAGCAGCCTGCAGCAGGAGATTGAAGGCTACCTGAATGGTTATGTCTTTGATAACCGGTCGGAGATGATCGAACTCGAGCAGGATCAGCCTTCCTGGCGGAATTTTTGTTTATAGCCCCTGGTGGCGGTTTAAGCTGAAGCGGTTTGCGCAACATCGGCTGGTAAGTAAAGAAATTTGGTTATCCACTTAGTTCAACTACACTTTATAGCCGTAAACAGAGCCAAAACTTTTCTCGCGCAGAGCCGCAGAGACCGCAGAGGAAGATCAATCCAGACCTGTAAGTTCTCGTCTTAACGTTTTTCTCTGCGTGCTCTGCGTCTTTAGTGAGCGTAAGCGAACGAGCGCGAGATGATTTTGGATTATTTGGTTATGGGTGAAGTGAAGTAGATAACCACTTAAAGAAAAAAGACCCGCTCCCCTTAAGCTAACTCTTGGCCAAAGGGGGGGGCTTTTTTTTAAAGGAACCTCGTGTCACAAACTAAGCAGAATCACGCCAGTGATTGAGTCTGGGTTTGGCTTTGGCCCGTCACATCATCCAGTTGCGGGCTGAAGAAGACTTTCTGTATGGCTGCGCCAACCTCATTTATTCTCTCCTGGGTCGTATCGAGGTACTCGTGCAGACCATCCCCAAAAATCTCATCGAGTGAAGCAAAGTTGAACTCGGACAGCATCCGGCCCAGACTCTGCTCCGCCTTGTTGGCGAAGGTCCCACGCGCGCTGCCGGTGATGTTATTCATCGAAATCATGGCCGTAATAATGCTGTAGTGCACTGCCCGCGGGAAGGTCGGGTTGAGCAGTAAAAAATCAACGATCTTCTTGGGATCGATGCGTCCATGTTGCTTACGATACATTTCAAAAGCACTGGCGGATCTCAGCAACGCGCCCCAAAGAATGTTGTCGTAGGGACTGCCGATATAATCGACGGACGGCAGCAAAATGAAATATTTAACGTCGAGGATTCGCGAGGTCTTGTCCGCTCTTTCGAGCATGCGACCGAGACGGCCGAAATGCCAACCCTCACCATGATTCATGGTTGAGTCGGTAATCCCTATAAAAGTATGGCTCGCCGTCATGATATCAACAAAGAATTGATGGGGTAAATCCATCGACACCTCTTTGGCGGCTGAACTGATCATCAGGTAGAAGGTGTTGATCTGTTCCCACATTTCGGAGCTGATATATTCGCGGACCGAGCGGGCATTTTCCCGCGCTGCACGGACGCAGGAGTAGATTGAATTAGGATTGTTGCGGTCAAACACCAGAAACTCGATGGCATTCTCCCGATTGGCATCGCCGTAAAGTTTTTTGAAAAGCTCGTGGTCACCTGTCGTGTTGATCAGGGGCTGCCAGTGGTCGCTTGCCCCTTCAGGAATATCCAGAGTCATATGATAATTGGCGTCGATAAAACGGGCGACGTTCTCGGCGCGTTCGATATAACGATTCAGCCAGTACATGGAATTTGCGACACGACTTAACATCAGATCTCCTCCTGTGGCAGTGGCGATTCAGGGGATGAGTTATTCTCAGCATTAAGTACCCAGGTGTCTTTGCTGCCGCCACCTTGTGACGAATTAACCACCAGGGAGCCCTTTTTTAAAGCAACTCGGGTTAAACCACCAGGCATCACGTAGATACTTTCTTTGCCATAAAGGATGTAGGGGCGAAGATCAATATGACGTCCCTCGAAGTGGTCATCCAGCAGCACCGGTACGCGTGAGAGAGCCAGAGTTGGCTGAGCAATATAGGTCCGCGGTTTGGCTTTGATCAGTTCGGCAAATTTGGCCTGTTCTTCTGCCGTGGAATGCGGCCCGACGAGCATACCGTAGCCCCCCGATTCATTGACCGCCTTGACCACCAGCTTGTCGAGGTTCTCCAGAACGTACTTGCGATCTTCATCACGCCAGCAGGCATAGGTCGGTACGTTGTTAAGGATCGGTTCTTCATCGAGATAATAGCGGATGATATCGGGGACATAGGCGTAGACCGCCTTGTCGTCGGCGACTCCGGTGCCGGGTGCGTTGGCCAGTGCGACTTTCCCTTTACTGTAAGCCTTCATCAGACCCGGGACGCCGAGCATGGAATCGGCCCGGAAGGCCTTGGGGTCCATGAAGTCATCATCAATTCGGCGGTAGATGACATCGACGCGTTCCAGCCCTTTGGTGGTGCGCATCATCACTTCGCCGCCGCTCACGACCAGGTCTCCCCCCTCAACCAGCGGGACACCCATCTGCTGGGCGAGGAAGCTGTGCTCAAAATAGGCTGAATTGTAAATTCCCGGGGTCCAGACGACAACAACCGGAGCTCGAACCCCTGCCGGAGCCAACCCCTGTAACATGTCGAGTAAGTGATTGGGGTATTCGGTCACCGGTTGAACACTGCAGGCGTCAAACACCATGGGAAAGGTCCGCTTCATGATCAGGCGATTTTCCAACACGTAGGAAACCCCTGAGGGGCAGCGCAGGTTATCTTCCAGCACATAGTATTTTCCGTCACCACCGCGGACCAGGTCAGTACCGGTAATATGGCACCAGATCCCTCCGGGTGGCTTCAGGCCGATACAGGGCTTACGGAAACCGTCTGCTGACAGCACCAGTTCGGGGGGAACAATGCCATCCTTCAGTATTTTCTGGTCATTATAGACATCATCGATAAAGCAGTTCAGCGCCTTGATTCTTTGCTTAAGTCCCTGTTCTATGATCTCCCATTCGTCGGCTTGAACAATGCGCGGCACAATATCGAAAGGGAAAATCTTCTCGGTCTGAGCCTCGCTGCCGTAGACATTAAAGGTAATCCCCAGGTTTAAGAGCGCTCTTTCCGCCGCTTTCTGGCGACGATGCAGCTCCTTGTCTGGCAGGGCATTGATCCGTTCAATAAGAAGGTCCGCTCCGGGGCGTGGGTTCCCCTCTTCATCAAATATTTCATCATAAAACCCCTCTGTGTCATAACCATCAAATCTCATCTTGGAATCCTTCCCTGACAAAAGTTTTCAGTTGATCAACCAGAAATAGTGACAATGAGTCGCTATTGGCTTTGAAACTGGAAATTAATAATTTTATTGGGAGCTCTGGCAACGTCAACGGACACGCTCACCTTGTGTTTCCCGCCACCCAGGGCAACGCCCCTTAGAGGGGAGACGTCTGAAAAATCACGTCCCCAGGCTACGGTAATATGTTGCTCAGACGGAATCTGATTATTGGTTGGGTCAAAATCGACCCAGCCCGCTTCACCCGCATAGACTGAAAACCAGGCGTGTGAAGCATCGGCACCAACCAGGCGTTCTTTGCCCGGAGCGGGCAAGGTTTCGATATAACCGCTGACATAACGCGCCGCCAGACCGATAGAGCGCAGGCAACCGACGCCGACATGAGCAAAGTCCTGGCAGACGCCACGTCTGGTTTTTAAAACGTCAAGCAAGGGGGTGGCAATTGTGGTGACGGCTGGATCGTAAGCGAAGTCGCGATAAATTCGCCGCATCAAATCTTCTACTGCTTCAACCAGCGGACGATCGCCCTGAAAAGAGGACCTGGCATACTCGGCTAAGGGGTCTGCACGAAGCACCATGGGAGAATCGTAGAGATAGAGTAAAGAATCCAATCGTGCCGGGTCCTTCTCTGCTGCTAGGCGCTTTCTGAGACTGTCCCACCCCTGGAGGTTAGCCGTCAGCAAAACTTTTGGATCAGGAGAAACCGCAATGTCGCTGATGGCTGTGACTTGCAATTCTTTATGCGAGCTCTGAATAGCAAAGTGAGAGATGCGGTTGCCAAAAAAATCGGTCCGTTCACGCACACCGGAGGCCGTCGGAGAAATCTGGAGCTCGCTCGAAAGGCATTTTTGATTCGGTGTCTCGCGCGGCAGTAAACAGGCCTGATTCCAGCACTGACTGACAGGCGCACTGTAAGTGTAGCGGGTTGAGTGGGTTACATGGAAATTCATGAAGCTTGCTTCCCTTCAACATCGGTCCCGAGTTGTTGTGGGACCAGCACCGGACTGAAATAGAGTTGCGTCAAGGCTTCCAGCAGCTGCTCCAGTCGATCTTTCTGCGAGACGAGTAGTTTCTCCAATCGCGGATAGGTACTGTCACTGCTGGCCAGTTGAGTCAGGTGTTTATGATCAGTGTTCTGCAACTCGGAGATCGCCTCGGCAATCAGTTTTTCATCAATTCCTGGGCGTTGGATCAATTGCTCTCGTGGCAAGTCGATGATAAGGCTCTGGAGTTGGTGGAGCTGGTAGGCCAACGCTCGAGGGTAATTTTCATCAAGCAGAAGCAACTCAAGCATTGTCGAGAGCTGCATGAATGAGCGGTAGCGGCGCCGGAAAACGATCAAGCTGTTGCTGACTTCAAGCACGGATTCGATCATCTGGGCTTCCATGCTCGGGTCATAGCAAGGAACCAGGGTGGCGCGGAGCAGGGCGATGAGATTGAGTGCGCGCTCAAGTCTGCGCCCGATATTCAGCAGTAACCAGGCTGTTTCATGGGACATGTTCTCGTGGGTCAGGCCGCTGAAGGCTGAAAGTTGCAGGATGAGTTGGTTGACGCTGGTGTTCAGCCGACCGCCGCCGATCTGGCTGATCGGGACTCTGGGGTTCCAGTTCTGCCGCATATTGTCGACCACCAGCCAGGCATCTGCTGGTAACAGATCCCTGATGGCGTAGGTTGAGCGACCCAGGCCGCGTAACGAGGCCCTCAGACTCCCCGGACGTTCGATATCGCGCGCGATGGAAAGAAGCTCGGCACGAGGATCGGCCAGTTTTTCATCTGCATCGGCGCCAATAAAACCAGGAAAGGTTAAGGTCACATGGGTTAAGGCGCGAAGCAGATTATTCAGCCTTTGGCGGTCATCAGTATCGCGGAATTCATTATATTCGAGCAATTTCGTCAAGATTGAACGTAACAGTCGAGCGGTTGCTTCGGTGCGCTCGGCGTAGCGCCCAGCCCAGAAAAGGTTCTCGGCGGCGCGACTTGGCAGCGAACTGACGATCGGCGTGATCAGCTGGTTCGGCTGCGCCTGTCGCCAGAGGTTAACTTGTTTTTCCGGTTCTTGAGTCAAGACCCAGGTGTCTTTACTGATACCGCGTTCCTGATTGGAAAATGTGTCGCTACTTGACTCTGGTGCTATACGAGTCAATCCGCCAGGCATGGCGACATAACTCTGCTCATGTGCCGTGACAAAGGTACTTAATATACTTTGACGTTGCTCGATCTTGTCGGCGACAAAGGATGGGACTGAAGATAAACTCGCGAGCTCCTGTCCGACAAACAGGTGCGGATTGGCGAGGATTCTTTCACGCCAGCGGGCAAGTTGCGCTTCATCTGAAGTTCCCGGCATAAAATCCTTTAACCCCGAGTTGGGGTGAATCGACTTGACCACGAGTTTGTCCAGATTTCGCAGGACGAAATCGCGCTCGCGCGGCTGACCACACCACCAGGTTGCGACCGAGGGGAGCAACAACTCTTCCCCCAGAAGATGGCGCGAAATACCGGGCAGAAATGCGAGTAACGCCGGGTTCTCGAGGACGCTGCTGCCGATATGATTGGCGGTGGCGACATTGCCGAGGCGGATCACTTCGAGCAACCCCGGGACGCCATACAAGGAGTCTCCCCGAAGCTCCAGAGGATCACATAAATCGTCATCCAGACGGCGCAAGATGACATCGATCTGGCGCAGGCCGCCGACAGATTTTAGCCAGACACAACCATCACGCACGACCAGATCTCCTCCCTGTACCAAAGTGTAGCCGAGGTAGGAGGCGAGATAGGCATGCTCAAAATAGGCGCTATGACCCGGACCGGGGGTGAGTGCGACGATGTGCGGCTCTGTCTTGCTGTGGGGCGCAAGCCTGGTCAGGTTGTTGCGCAGCGCACGATAATACATCGCCAGACGGTGGACTTGAAAATCCTGGAAGAGCCGCGGAAAGCTGCGGGTCATGACGATCCGATTTTCCAGCGCATAACCTGAGCCGAGGGGCGGTTGAGTGTGGTCTTCGAGCACCCAGAACCGCCCGTCTTTACCGCGAGTCAAGTTGGCCGAATAGACATTCAAGTGTCGTGTTTCAGCCGAAAGCATGCCGACGCAAGGCAACAGGAATCCCTGATGGGTAAAGATCAGTTCGGGGGGGAGCAATCCTTGAGCAACAAGGGTTTGCGGGCCATAAATATCCGTAAGAACAAGATCCAGCAGTTTTGCGCGCTGGATGAGGCCAGCTTCAATTTTATCCCATTCGTCATCACTGATGATCAAGGGCACGGGATCAAACTGCCAGGAATGGATACGGTCCAAAGCATCAAACACATTGTGCGTTGCTCCGTTTTCACGCAGCAGACGTTGTGCTTCTTTGCGGCGGCGATTTAAGCGTTTACTGCCGATCTTTTCCAGCGTTTGCATAAGCTGCTGCTCATGCGCGGAGAGAATCCCTTCGCTGAGACAGAGCTCGTCGGACTGGCTTAGTTCTGTCGCATAAGACTGCGACCCGGTATTTTGACGTTGTTCAATTTTGCTTTTCAAGTTTGCGATCTCACTGCCATCCTTGATTCGAGATCAGGGATGAAAAGGTCATTTAGGTCGTGCACAGCGTAAATCGAGTGTGCAGGGAAATTCTTCGTTCGGTTCTTCGACTGGCGGTGCCATCAGGTTTGGTGGCGTTCCCTGAGGGAAGAATTTACCAACGAGGCCAAAGTCGGCCTGTGCCTGTATCGGTCCCGGGGTATGCTCGGTCACGGTAAAGAGTGCTCCGCGGCGCGATTCTGCGGTCAAGGCATTGACCGGGAAATCGTCATAATTGCGACCGCCGGGGTGGGCAACATGGTAAGCGCAACCGCCGATTGAGCGGCCGGTCCAGCTGTCGATCACATCAAAAATCAGCGGCGAATGGGGTGCAATCGTCGGATGCAGGGCCGATGGCGGCTGCCAGGCCCGGTAGCGCACCCCGGCGACGAACTCGTCTTTACGTCCGGTTTTGCGCAGCGGCAGTCGGCGCCCGTTGCAGGAGATTACATGCCGCCCCTCGGTCAGGCCGGTGACATGCAGTTGGAGGCGCTCAACCGACGAGTCAACATAGCGTGCTGTCCCCTGACTGGTCACCTCTTCCCCCAGCACATGCCAGGGCTCGATAGCAAAGCGCAGTTCCAGTTCGATATCATCAATCTGCACCGTTCCATACCGTGGAAAGCGGAATTCGAAAAAGGGCTCAAACCATTCCAGTTGGAAGGGGTAGCCAGCTTTCTGCAGATCGGCAATGACTTCTTTCATGTCCTGCTTTACAAAGTGCGGGAGCAGGAAGCGGTCGTGCAGTTCTGTCCCCCAGCGTACCAGATTCTGCTTGTAGGGTTGTTTCCAGAACCAGACCAGCAGGGTGCGTAGCAGCAGGTTCTGCACCAGACTCATGCGCGCGTGGGGAGGCATCTCAAAGGCACGTAATTCAACCAGACCAAGGCGGCCGGTCGCACTATCCGGAGAATACAGCTTGTCAATACAGAATTCGGCGCGATGGGTATTGCCGGTGACATCGATCAGCAGGTTTCGCATCAGGCGGTCGACCAGCCAGGGTTCAGGCACTTCACCCTCAGGCATCTGCTGAAACGCAATCTCCAACTCGTAGAGTGAATCGTTTCGTGCTTCATCGATGCGCGGAGATTGACTTGTGGGGCCGACAAACATCCCCGAGAAGAGATACGACAGGCCGGGATGGTGCTGCCAATAGGTCACAAAGCTGCGCAACAGGTCTGGCCGGCGCAACATCGGGCTGTCGGCCGCGGTTGGTCCCCCAAGGGTGATATGATTGCCGCCGCCGGTGCCGGTGTGTCGGCCATCCTGCATGAACTTCTCGGTGCCGAGTCGGCACTGTCGCGCCTCTTCATAAAGTCGCGTGGTGTTCTCCACCAGTTCATTCCAGCTTGCGACCGGGTGAACGTTGACCTCGATAACCCCGGGATCAGGTGTGACTGCCAGCTTTTCAATTCGCGAATCACGCGGGGGCTCGTAGCCTTCGACCACCACCGGCATCTCAAGCTCTTCGGCTGTGGCTTCAATGCTGGCGATGATATGGAGATACTGTTCCAGGGTGCTCAAAGGCGGCATGAACAGATGCAATCGCCCTGCGCGCGCCTCAATGCAAAGGGCAGTATGGGTAATCTCGATCAGAGCAGTCTCTTGCCCCGACTCTGCGCTGGTGTCGCTCTCGGGCGAACCTTCGCTGACCTTGCTATGATAATCCTCAAGCTCGGGGAGGTCTTCAAATTGGTCGCGCTCATAAAAAGGCTCGCGCTTCTCCGGCGCAACCCAGGGGAGAGAATCCAGCGGGAGGCGCATCCCCATCGCCGAGTCGCCTGGAATCAGAAACATCTGGTCGCGTTTGAAATCCCAGGGGCTACTCGTCCAGACTCCTTGATTATCATCCCATTTCAGTGGTAGCGCATAGCCGACCGGCTTGCCCAGTCCACGTTCGAGGACCTGTGCCAGTGCCCGGCGATCTGCCGAATCTTTCAGGTTGGCTTTGAGCGGATCGAGATTTTTGGGGATGGTTCCCTCTTTCCAGACCCAGTAGAAAACGTCCTCATAACCCGCAACCAGATACTTCTTCTTGATCCCGAGCAGGGAGCTTAGTTTTTCAGAGAAGCTGAGGGCGTCGCTATCGGTCAGCTTGTAGTCTTTGTGAATATCAGCAAGCAGTGCAGGGTTACGCCAGATGGAAGTGCCATCCTTGCGCCAGAAGATCCCATAGGCCCAGCGCGGCAAGGGTTCGCCGGGATACCATTTTCCCTGGCCAAAGTGGAGCAGCCCACCTTGGGTAAAGGCGTCGCGAAGTCTTAAGGTCAGGTCGTAGGCCAGTTCACGTTTGTGCGTTCCGTCCGCAGCGGTATTCCACTGGTCGCTCTCCATATCGTCGATAGAGACAAAGGTCGGCTCCCCCCCCATGGTCAGGCGCATATCCGCCGCGACAATTTCGCTATCAACCATCTGACCGAGCGCATTGACTTGCAGCCATTGCTCGTCGCTGTAGGGTTTGGTCACGCGCGGATCTTCATGGATCCTGGTCACTATATTGCTATGTTCGAACTCGACCTCACACTTTTCAGTCGCGCCAGTGACCGGCGCCGCGCTCGACGGATGAGGGGTGCAAGCCAGCGGGATATGACCCTCGCTCGCCAGCAGCCCGGATGTCGGGTCGAGCCCGATCCAGCCTGCGCCAGGGACATAAACTTCGGTCCAGGCATGCAGGTCGGTAAAATCAGCCTCGGGGCCAGAAGGACCATCCAGCGATTTTTCATCAGAGGCAAGCTGCACCAGATAGCCGCTGACAAAACGTGCCGCCAGTCCCAGATGGCGCATGACCTGGACCAGCAGCCAGGCCGAATCCCGGCAGGAACCCAGTGCTTTATGCAGGGTCATTTCGCAACTCTGAACCCCGGCCTCCATCCGGACCGAGTAATTGACCTCGTCCATGATCTTCTGATTCACTTCAATCAGAAAATCGATCGTTCGCTTTTCGCTGCGATCGATACTGTCGAGTAACTTCTTCAGGTGGGTACCTGGGTCAATTTTGGCAAAATAGGGGGATAACTCAGAGCGTTCGAGCTTGGCATAGTTGAAAGGGTAGTTCTCGGCATATTCTTCGATAAAGAAATCGAAGGGATTATAGGACGTCATGTCGGCGATGACTTCGACCTTAATACTCAATTCGCTGGTCTTCTCGGGGAAAACCAGGCGGGCCATGTAGTTACCGAAGGCATCCTGTTGCCAGTTTAAAAAGTGGGTTTCAGGTGTAATTTTAAGCGAGTAAGCATGGATTGGGGTACGACTGTGGGGTGCCGGCCGCAAGCGAATAACATGGGGAAAAATTGAAATCGGCCGGTCAAATTTATAGATAGTGTCGTGGTTACAGGCAACGCGGATTGACATAGAAAATCCTTATTGAAAGTTTCGAAAGCGGCTGCTTGAAGATTGGATCCTGTCTTATATATAACCGATACTGTCCTAAAATAGCATAGTTATTGGGGCTGGTCGGGAAGAATTTAATCCCTGTGCGTTTGAATCCGGTACTGGGACTGGCCCGCCGCTAGCCGTTCAGTTCGGTGCCTCAGGCAATAACTCAACCCTAACCTCAAGGCGGGATAATATGTCTCCCGCTCCAAACTGGTGGAAGATCGATACTTCAGCCGCATCCCGTCCGTAGGCGATCGCGATCCGGCCCCCATGGATTTCATTTTGGGTCGGGTCGAAGGTGTACCAGCGTCCGCCGACATAGGCTTCGAACCAGGCGTGCAGGTCCATCGGGTAGAGTCCGTAAAGATAGCCAACGACCAGGCGGGCGGGAATACTGATGCTGCGGCAGAGCGCGATCCCGAGGTGAGCCAGGTCGCGGCAGACTCCTTCTCGTCGAGCGTTGACCTCTGTGGCTGAAATGGGGCTGGGGCTTGAGCCGGGAGTGTAAAGGATGTTTTGCCGGACCCAATGATCGATCCGCGCAACCTGGTCGTAGCCGAGCTGTACCCTGCCAACAATCTCGAGGGCGAGATCGCCGAAGCGGTCCGACTCGCAATAGCGACTCGGAAGAAGAAAGGGGAGGACCTGGTCTGGAAGATTCAAGATATCGATAAATGGGGCCCCAGGAGCCTGATCCACCTCTTCCTCTGTCATGACTGTCGCAGAGGTCTCAATCTCAAAACTTCCTGGCGGTGTTGCTAGGCGCTGACAAAGATTGCCATAGCTATCCGAATACTCGACCATGGGCACCTGTGGGCTCAGGCTGTAGCTTTCGCGTGCGACCCATTGCTGGGCGCCGCTCCGTGGGCGCAGCATCAGAATCAGTGGCGTGCTCATCTCCAGTTGGAAATCGAGATGACATGTGGCTTTAAGCCAGATCATAGTTTAATGCCCCACTGTTGAGTTGAATCAATCTATCTGTGCTGTTATTTGCACAGTTATTATTGAAAAGATAGCAGAATCATTCCTCCCGGGATGGGGTTGTCATATTCCAATAAAAAACAGGCTCATCCTGAATCCCTGGATGAGCCTGCTCAGCTTTTAAGAAGGAGTGTCGGCCGAGATCCCGGGTTGGCATCAGCTGATGAGCTGATCTTTCTTGCGGTAGGCGGTTCCCTGGAATTGGGCGATAAGTCGGTCGTCATGATCACTAACACGCACCTGATAATTACCTAGCTTGTTGTTGAGTGAGATCTCTTCTGCCTCAGCATAGAGAGTCCCACCTTTAGCCGGGTTGATAAAACTGGTGCTGGTGTTGATCTCCATGGCGAGGTTACCGTGAGAGTTCGACGCAGCGGCGAAGACAAAGTCCGCCAGAGTGAAGATTGCCCCGCCGTGTACTGTTTTTGCGCCGTTCATATGCCAAGGCTGGATTTCCATTTTAGCCCAGGCTTTGCCGCTCTCGACCTTAAGTAGCTCAATCCCTGAGTGTTTTGCGAAAAGGTCTTGCTCGGCGAAGAACTTTTTGATTTGTTCCATCTGAGGTATCGCTCCGTTCGGGCTGAGCTTAGCCCCAAAAATTATCGCCGGTTGATTTCTTCAGTGGCAGGGGGTTGTGCAGGTATTCGGCTTTGTTCGCCTTGCGTCGGCATTTGCCACAGACAAACTCCGGCTTGCTACAACGCTGGTCCACTTCTTCCATCAGTCCGGCCGAGTGGAGTTCACACATCTTGCGATCATCAGTTTGTTCTGCGCTCATAGCCTCTCCTGAATATGAAAAAAACAGCCTCTAACAGGGTTTTGTTTCCAGTCTGGACTCCGCTCGAAATCTGGGAGTGTAAATTAATTTCTCAACCAGGCTATCTTTCAACGATCACTTGAAAAGTGCAAGGGTAAACTTGCTAAGCTACTGTAATTAAAAAGGTTGCGTATGCCTTGTCAGCCAGATTTCAGCTTTTTGGAAGGGTATAGTGTCTCTAGGATGGCCATATTTGGCCCTTTGTTGCGACAAACCAGGTTCTACTCAAATGGGAACAATATTCTAGTAAAAAAAGCGCTTGACCGCGCTTGCAGACCGCTCTAAATTCGCGCCGATTCAACCAAGACAAATATTAACCTTCAGCGAATATGGGTTCTAGTATGTTCAAATCTATTCTGCGTCATTTGGGCCGCCACACCTCTGACAAGGCCAGTTGCCCACTTCAGTTCGGCACTCGCAGCTTACGGCGTATGCGTTGGCAAAGCAGCATTCTTCACAGTCGTTGATTTTTTAAGACGTTTAACCCCTAGCCTCATCCCCTTGTTTGCCAAGCCTGCCTTAATCCCATTTCGCTATATCCGCCACAGCATAATTCCAATCAACAACCAGACCGCAGTACGGTTTCGCCAACTCTTCGATTTTGTTTGACGCAACGGATGTGAGCATTTGCGGTAGACGCCGTCGTCGCCAAGTTGATATTCAGATCGATTACGCCGATTTATGGCCTGAAATAGATAGAAACTGAAGGCTGGTGGAGTGCGTCTGCGCTGTTGAGCAGCGCGTGCCTCTGTCACTGTGGCTCGTTCTGCGCTAAAAAAACGACTCCAGACCTCTGCCCCGCTTTGGACTAATTTTAACCAGCCAAGCAGTAACCTTTTGTAATTTATCTGTTCCGTTGATTTTTTTATGGTTGGCTGTACTGCTTGCGGTATCGGGCGATCGGTCAGTTGCTGATCGTAGCGCGCGCGGAGTTCCGGATTGCTGAGGATCCGGCCGGCGGTAATCACCTGCAGTAGAATCTGTTCGCCTGCGCGGCTGCCAGCATTGGCGTCCGGATGGTGATGACGCAGAGACTTGCGATAGGCTGCGCGGATCGTCCGGCGGTCGGCATTGCGTGCAACGCCAAGGAGTTGATAGTGATCTCTGGTCAACGACGGAAAACCTTTCGATTCTCCGTCCATGGAGGGTTAAAAAGGGGGTCTGTCTCATCCTGTTACAGACCCCGATTCTTATCGACCTGAGAGGGGTGAAAGTTTAACTTTTCCCATGTGAAAAGTTGACTGCAACGTCCTGCCGATGTGCGGCATCGATCTGCCAGAGTTGACGCGGGGTAAAGTTAAACAGGCGTGCCACGATGACGTCGGGGAACTGTTCGAGGCGGGTGTTGTAGATGGTCACCGCGGCATTGACCAGTTCACGGCGATCGGCGATCTGATCTTCGAGTTCGGTGATCCGATTTGAGAGCTGGCGGAATCCTGTGTCGGCCTTAAGGTCCGGGTAGCGTTCCACCACCATGAAGAGCGATTTCAGTGTCTCACTCAGGGCATTCTGGGCAGCCAGTTTCTGACTCTCACTGCCAGCACCGTTGACCGCTGAGCGCGCTTTGACCACCGCTTCGAGGGTCTGCTGTTCGTGCTGCATATAACCTTCGCAGACCTTGATCAGCTTCGGCAGTTCATCAAACCGCTGCTTGAGCATCACATCAATATTGCTCCAATCCCGCTCAATACTGTTCTTCATAGAGATAAAACCGTTATAGATGGCAATGGTATAGAGCACTACCAGGGCAATCATCAGTACCAGCACGCCAAGCACGATCCATCCAGTCATGTGTTTCTCCTTTTTGATGCGGGGTTGTGTAAATCCCACTATATGGATACTTAGACCAATGAGAAAATAAGCCAAAATCATCTCACGCTCGTTCGCTTAGGCTCACTAAAGACGCAGAGAACGCAGAGAAAATCTTTAAGCCAAGCGGTTTCGACCTTAACCTCAGGTTCAGATTGACCTTCCTCTGTGGTCTCTGCGTTTCTGCGCGAGAAAAGTTTCGCCTCTGTTTACGGTTTGAGCCAAGGGAATAACCAGACCCCGCTATTTGTCAGGGTGTCTGTTTAGAAATTTTTCAGCAGCAGCCAGAGACTTAATCCGCTACAGGCAAAAGCGAGAGTCATTAAAAAGCCGCCGGTCAGCGCATAGCGGCTTGTCAGTTTGGCTTCAGAAGCGGTTTCAGCGATGACGAACGGCAGTCCGCGGTTTCGGGACTTACTGATTACCACCTGATCCTCCTGGCGTTTGCGCTCATGGTTGTCGCTCAGGTCTTCCTGAAGTAGCTGTTCGTCGACCTGATCGCGTGCCGCCTGCCATTCCGACTCATCCAACTTTCCATCCTGGTTACTGTCGTAAGCGGCGAGCTTCTGTGCATCCTGTTTGATCAGGCGCAGCGCTTCGGCGCGACGTTGCTGGCGTGGCGCGCGGGTCGATTTTTTAACCTGTGCTTCGCCCAGTACGTAAACCAGCGCGCCATCATAAATCATCTCTTCCACCCATTTTTCATCCGGGCTGCTAAAACCACCGAAAGCGGTCCCCCCTTCCTCCATACTTTCCTGTCGGTGGCCGGCCTTGACCGTCGCTGTAGAGGGGTCAACGCTGACGCGGCCAGTCTCATCCTCGAGCCAGAAGGGGACATGACCACTGCTGGTGATACTGCTGACGACCCAGTCGTTTTTAGCGTTACGCTGATAACGGACCAGCCGGTAATAGACGCAGGCGATATTCGTCATTGGCGAAATGAGCGCGTATTGTCGTCTGGCAGTGCCCTTCACCTCGACCTGGCCCATGGCAATCGAACGGACCTTGCTGGTCGGGGTGTTTTCTATTAAGCGTTTAAGCTGTAACTGGCGAAAGCCGGTGATAAAAAAAATAGAGGCGAATAGACCGGTGATCGCGCCAGACGAAATGCCTTTTGCAATCAAAGGTCCCATCCAGTCGGTTGAGATGCCGAATTTAACCAGCAGCGCAATTCCGCCGAATATCCCCATGCCGAACAGCGCTTCAGGGCTGGTCCAGGTTCGATGCTGCTGCAGGTCAGGAGGGGTCGGAAGTGCTTGAATCGGCTGAGAGACTCGTTTGTCGGGAGTTTGTCGTGCCGCGGGTGAATCAATTTCATGAGCCAGTCTGGCAATTAATTCCTCTTGCAGGGGGATGCTGGCGGCCAGCTCGGGCTGGATTGTACTCAGCAGGCCAGTGGCGGCCTGGGCAATCTCCTGAGTATCAGAATTCTGTGTAGATATCTCACGTTGGACGTCGATATCGGCCTGCAGCCAGGCGTATGCGGTCAGAGTTCGCAGGTTCTTTTTGAGACCTGGCAGATCATCTGGTTTGACTGTTTCCAGACTGACTCCGGGGAGATGTGATATCCCGAAGTTCATATCGATCCGGTGTGTTCCGGCGTATTCTTGAGTCAGCTCCATCAATTTCAGCAGGTTCTGGTTCGCACTCAAGGTCGCACGTTCACCAAGACTCAGATGGTCGAATTTTCCTGGAAGGGCCCGCACCGCGCCCAGCGGTTTCCCCTGCTCATCAAGGAGGTAGATATCGAGGACCGGACGACCTTGCAGGATAGTCTTTTGCAACTTTTCTGCGGGGAGCCCGGAATTGTTGACCGAGCCGGTAAAGCGATGTGCCGATAGGATCTGGCTCAGGTTGCGTTCGGCCAAACTGCCGGACAGTTCGGCTAAGATAATTAGCAGCCTTGACCCCTCAGGGACAACCAGGGATTTCTCGCGGCCGTAGAACTTTAACTCATTCGAATTGATCTCAATCTGGGTCAGAATAAAGGGGGCAAATTGAGGGGAACTTGGGTAAATGACATGGGCGTCAAAATGGAAATCAGCCAGAGTCTGTTTGATCTCAATCAGCCTGTCAGCTTGCCCTTTGGTGAGTACCGCCTCGGTTTGTCCCAGCAGCAATTGGCGGCAGTTATAGCCATCAAGCCCATGGCGCGAGGCCAGGGCTTTTAGAAGCTCAGGCATCTCGGGGAGGGGGCTGTGCTGTTGGTCGACGATGAGGTAAGCGTCTGCGGGCATCTTCTATCCAATGAAAGATGGCATGATACTCATGATAATTTAGCGGGATGGAAGGGTGTAAGCAAGAAAAAAGCCGCACCCTTCAACAGGGTGCAGCTTCTTATCTTTTGAATGATTTTTCAACCGGGATTAGCTCATGCCGAGCATCGCCTTATAATCAGCCTCAACGACCTCGAGGTGGTGGTGGGTCGAGGCGGCGTTGGTCAGATAGACCTGCTTGATTTGCTGGTCATCAATTGTTTTTGCAATGGCCAGCAGCTCATTGGCCAACTTCTCTTCCTGCTCGATTGCCAACTCCAATGCCAGGCGCTCATCGAACTCACTGATCATGGCTTTTTGTAATGCCAGATACCAGCTGGAGGTGGTATCCGGAGCAACGGACATCATCTCATCAAAGGCTGGCAGATCGCCAAACTTGTAGGCGTTATAAAACGAAAGAGCATGTTGGCGCTCTTCCCGAGCCAGAATTTCAAACGTCGCTTTGGCGCGCTCGTCAAATATTTTACTTGCTCCCATGCTGTAGAAATCCATCGCATCTTTTTCGGTCTGGATCGCTTTGAGCAAAGCCTCTTTCAGGTTAATGTCGGTCATCTGGTGCTCCTCCTGTGATCAAAATCGAACACCGCCAAGGCTGCAGGCGGCGGGAATTACTCATTGTTCGGACCATTCAAACTGTCCACTGTATACAAATTAGCACAGCTCGAATCCCTGATCCAGAGTTCTTTTTAGGTGCAAGCTGCTAACCGGATGTGAAAAAGTTTGATCAATAATAGAGCAGGAGGAAAAACAGCGGAATAATCACACCGGCCAGGCTGAGCATGATCGCCCGCCGTTTGAGATCGGCGCGTTTGGGCAAGAGCAGCAGACCGGTCACAGCCAGCAGGAATAGTCCTCCAGCATAGAGATCCGCGACCCAGGTCCAGCCTTTCTTGGCGTGATTCAGGTGCAGAAAATTGAGCCGATACCAGAAGGCTCTGCGCTGAAGCTTTTCGGCTTCGACCTTGCCGCTCGGCAGGTTTACACGAATCATGCGGCTATCAGCGTAGAGCCAGAGGTTTTCTGGGTCGGGTTGAAAATGCTTTTTCGAGATTTTCGATTCACCCAGCTGGCGCAGGACCTGTTGGAGCTGGGCGCTGGTGATGATTCCGGGCGGCAGTGGATCGATCTTCAGTTCGAAACGCTCAATGCTGTAGTTGGCGTTCCAGTCGTGCATGTGATTTACGGCGATCCCGGACAGGGCATAAAGCAGGGTCAGGCCGACACACAGAAAACCGATATCCCGATGAAGAGCCTGATTAAGTCGCCGCCAGTTCATCGCTTTTAGACTCCTTCGATCTGCGCACCCAGCCCGCGAATCTGATAGAAGGTTTCGCCGCTGGTGATCGACGCAGGGTCAAAGGTTTCTCCCTGTTCTTCAGCATGATGCTGTTTGCGTTGGATCACCTCATCACGGCTGAGGTCAAACTTTTCCAGAATCCCTTCAACCTGTGCTTCGACGCCACGCGCTTCCAGCGGAAAAACGATCTCGCCGTCCGTGACCTTGACCCGGATCTTTTCGAAGGGTTTGTCGCCGGCAACGTAAACCCAGCAGCCGCGAGCTTCACAAACATCAACGATCATACCGCGGACCTGAATCCGTTTGCCGACGTAGGCGTCGCCGTTTTCAAGCAACTCACTAACCGGGGTTGCAGTTTTCAGAGTGATACCCTCACCAAAAGTTTTTGCCAGAGTGTTGCCAGCCGAAAGAGTGACGAATAGAATCAGAGCGCAAAGAATAATGGCATTACGCATATTTTCCTCCTACTTATGTTGATTGCGGTTGAATGGCGAAGTGGAGTTTGTGACGAACCGGTGAGAAAATACATTAAATTATGAGGCAATACAAGCAGCAACACCAATGCCCTGAAGTTAGGGTTGCCGCAATCCGTATGTCTTAATTCTGTGCAGATATTGAACGGAACCTGATGTCCCGTTGAAGAGAAGACTTCTGGGCTTCTTAGGTCTTGGGAGGAAAGTTGAACCCGATTTGATTTTCCGGAGATGAGGGGCCGCACTCTGTCTGGGTCTGGGCTATGGCGTTTTTAACCTGAAGTTGTTGATGATCCTTAAGGTCCATAAATGCCAGACAATCCTCAAGGCTGTAAGAGATCAGCACATCGGTCCGTGAATCACTGGCGAAGGTCGAGTAGGTGCGCGCCAACCCATAGGTCAGGGGGTCACGGACCAGAATCGCCAAGGGCCCGGTACCGACGCAGGGCCGCTCTTTCTCGAGGGACCCCGCTTTGGTGAGAGTCATAGAGCTGAGTTTGCTGAAATCGACGTCGCGCGAAAAATCGATAATTTCGCAATAGTTATTTAGCTCGGCCAGCTGGTTTTTAAGCTGGTCCGCGTAGGCCAGGACCTGATTGTCATCAATACTGCCACAGTAGTAGGTGTAAACAAAATTGTAGTCAGCAAGCAGAATGTTCTTGATCGGCATCCGGTGAACCTTCCCTGAGTTTAAAGTCTCCATCCATGGATTATATTTCGACATAAGTTATATTTTGGCAAAAATTTAGTCAATAACTTTTAATCCTTGATGGTGATATCCTCGCATATTTAATATGATCTCACAGTAAATTAGGAGGGTTTGTAGGGGTGGAATTTGAGGAGATTCTGATATTGATGAGGCTTTGTGTTATACTTCAGATCAACCCAAACGAAGAGGAGGAAGATAGGATGACCGTCTCTGAGCCGCCAGGCCACCTGGGAGTAACTATGAAACAAAAACGAAAAATGACCCGGCTTTACTAAGCTGGTACAAGGTTCCCTTCGGGAACACTGCAAAGAAAGATAGAGATAAAAAGAAGGCCACCAATGCAATGTTGGGGGCCTTCTTCTGTTTCTATTGTTCGATCAGACCATCGAGGTAGACCCAGTCTTTGCGATAGATCCGAAAGCGTGAGAACTCGCGGAACTGCTCTTCTTTGCCTGCTCGGCGGTAATAGGCGATAAACTCGACCTTGCCGACCTTGTCGGTCGGTTGCCCCTGCTGGGTTCTGATGATTTCAAGTCGATAAAATTCGACTTGGGCGGCCCAGTCGTCAATCTCTCGGCGCAGGTTTGGCGAGCGCTTGTCGGGGTGGGTGGTTTCAATGAGGTAGTCAATTCGTTTGAAGACGTAGGCCGCGTAACGTGAGCGCATCAACTGCACGGCTGTTTTGGCGCTGATTAAGCCGAGATGTAGCGGCTGGCAACAGTCGGTGTAGGTCTGACTGCTACCACAGGGGCAGGCATGAACGGCATCCATCAGCGGGATCTGGGCTGCTGTAGTTTCACTTCGCCTGTCTCTTTGACGCGGATGCTCGGTAGCAGGCGGCCGATGTCGAGTTTTGCCTCCAGTTCATAGTTGAAGGTTTCACGCGGCTGAGCCATCAACTCGCTGAGCAGGCGCAGACCGCTGAACAGGTCGGCACTGGCCTGCAGCAGGATATCACCCTCGCCGTAACCCGGAATCGTCGGCAGGTCGCTGGTAACGCCGGTCAGCAGTTGATGCCCCTCAAGACTGACGCTATAGGATATCCCCTGCAGAGGCAGGGGGACCAGGTTGGGGTTGACGACGTGCAGCCCGATCTCAAAGCGCGGTGCCAGCTGCGCAGAGGGGAGCAGCCGAAATGAGGTTAGGCTGACGCTGGGAGTCTCGAATTGTGGTTGCAAACCAGCGCAGCTGCATAAGAGCAGCAGCAAGACAAGGATTGAACGGCTGAGTTTACGCATGATGGCCCCTATTTTTGTTGCGGGACATAGAGAATGTTCTCCAGATCCATCAGCTTGTCTTGCAGAAAACCCTGAGCGTCACTAATCGCCTGATTGTAGATCTCAGCCCCCAACTCCTTGATGAAGAAGTCGATGATCAGGCTCGCTTTCAGCTCACCGATCGACATTTCGTGTTCGTTTGTGAAGTAGACCTGAACCTTTTCAGAGAGGGTCTTGAGCTGCTGCTCTTTGAGAGTGATCTCCATCTATTCAGCGTCCCCGGCAGCAAGAGGCTCGGCCTCATCTTCTGGATCGCTGCCAGGACGATACTTAAGTTGCAGTCCTTTTAAGAAGTTGCGCAAAATCTGATCCTGACAGTCACGGTAGTGCTTGTGTCCCTGCTTGCGGAAGAGCGCACTCAGCTCATGTTTGCTGATATGGAAATTTGCGCTATCCATCATCTCAGTGATCTCTTCTGCTTTGAGGTTCAGGGCGATTTTCAATTTATTGAAGATGATATTGTTGGTCAGGCGTGACTCGGGTTCAGGCTGCGGCCCATCTTTCTTGCCGCGTTTCTTGATGATCAGACCATTTAAAAAGATCGCCAGCTGCCGATCGCTGCATTTCACGAAAGCGGGGTCTTCCTCCTTCTTCAACCAGGCACTGATCTGTTCGCGCGTCACCTCATCGCCGCCGGCGATAAAGGTGGAGATCATGCTTGAATCGTTGAGGTCGAAAACGTAACGGATGCGGCGCAGAATATCGTTGTTGAGCATGAAGTTTGTCCTTTAGTCAATTCAGGTTTTACGGGATGCGGATCATCTGGCCAGTTTACCCTGTTAAGCTACTCGATTGCTTGGCTAAAATGTCCAGCTCGCGCGAATGCCATGAGAGGGTCGCGGTTTTGCTGTGCATCCGTTTAGCCAACTGCGGAAAATGCTGATGAATCACCTCGGCGGCGTAATCGGTGAGGAAGCGCGATTTAAGTTCGGCCCGTGCCTGATCGACCCCGACCTCGTAGTAGGGTGCCGCGGCAAAAAGCAGAAAGCCATCGTCAGGAATCCGCCCGGCGCGCATGTTCTCTTCGATAATCCCGGCCGCCTTGCGGATCGGGTCGGCCAGATCCGGGCTGTAAGGTCCGATGATCAAGGCCAGGTTGGGGGTATGCAAAAAGTCGAAACCGCGCCCCAGACAAATCATCCATTCGCGGTGTTCGATCTGCAGCTCGCGCGAGTTGGCGCGAACCTCGGCGATCCAATCCAGATTGCCGCGTACCAGGCGCTGTAGATCGGCGCGCATCTGATCCGACATGTCAGGAAAGAGTACTGTCAGTCGCTCGCCAATTTCGGGGGCCTGTTCCTTGGTCACCTGTGCCAGTTCGAGTCGTTCGCCCTTTTCGCCATGCAGCACCAGTGCATCTTCATCGGTCTCGAAGCCGCAGATGAGCGGAAAGACCGTGGCATGCCCCGCGCCAAAAATATGTTCGGCCTGCTGTTTGATGATCCGTGTGTAGGCCAGTGCGGCCTCGGTGTTGTAGCCGAAACCGGCACAGCCGCGCTTGGGATCGCCCTTGGAAAAGTGATAGCTGATGAAGATCAACACCTGACGACCCTCGGCCACCATGCGCTGCACATGATTCGCCAGAACTTCGCCCAGATGCGGCCAGCCAAGATCGAACATGCCGCCGAGATTACGAAAAGGTTGAATGATGCCAGGCGGGGTGCTGGTCACTACCGGAATGTTGATCCGGCCGTCCATACACTTAAGCACTACGATCGCCGTCGGGTGGCGCGCCAGATAATGCTTGCGCGCCAGGCAAGCCTCAGGGCTGCGGAATTTGGTGGTATGTCTGCGCGCCAGCGCCAGCATCCAGTCGATACGTTCTTCAATCGGCCTCTGATGAATTGTCATAATAAGCCCCCGGCAGGTGCATGCAGACCAGCAGATTCAATTGTAGAACTATAGCTTATTTGGTGCTGATCGGGTGCTACGCGGGTTTTGGCAACTTGTTGAGCGCGCTGACATATCTGTCTATGTTGAAGGGTTGTCCATCTTTCATCACCCCGAAAACTTCGGCAATCACCACGGTACCGAGCAGCTCCTTGGCGACCTTCTCAGGAAAACCTTCGGAGAGCAGCCGTTCAAAAGTCTGTTTCATCTCGGGGGGATCATTCGTTTCGATTTGCGTATCTACCACCTGGATAACTGCGGCGCTCAGCCGGTTATTACTTTCCATCACCTTGTCCTTGAGTTGAAATGGATAAAAAACGCCACCATTGACGCCATGAATAGCCTTAGGTCTAAAAACTCCTTACTTTGTAGTAGCAAATAGGAGCCGATTGCAAGGGTCGATCAGAAAAAGCGCTGAAATTCGTTGATTTAAAAAATATCGGCATCACGAGTACAAAGCCCTGTTGAAGCTTCGACAGCTTGTTGACACTGGCAACAGCGGATAGTTCCCATTGCAACGTATGTATGAAGATTACTTCCCCTTGAGTTTGGTCAGGCCGAGCAGGGTGCAGACAGCTCCAGCTGCCAAAACCACAATCGTTTTGGTGTCAACCGAGCCATCAAGTGCGCGCGTCAGTTTGTTGCCGAAGGCACCATAAAGTTGGCTTCCCCAAATCAGAAAAGCGATGCCCGCTACCAGCAGAATAATTGCAATAAGCTGTGAGGTCCCTTTAGCCATGATTTTTCCCCTTGGTGAGCTGTTGTGATGCATGTCGGAACGAGTCGAGCGAATGTTTTCATCATTGTAATTATCAACGTCAATTTCCCAGACATTAACGTCTAATACAGAAATATAGGTTATTAATTTTTCGTAGTGTTTTACACTTTTGTTCAGCAAAAAACTCGACCCTCTGAGCATGCCCCAGCTTGCCAAGTAAAACCCAATTACTAACCAACTTTTTTCGATGTCTTCTATAATGTCATTAGAAGTTGATGGATGAAAATAATGGTAACAATAATCAAAAGATGAGTAGCGATCCGTTGGTTTAGTTTCACGCTGAAACAGTGACACCATTTCATGAATATCATTTTGCTTATAATTTTTATTCATGATTTTGAAACCTACAGGGGGTAGGTGGTTACCAGAATATTGGATATCTGGTAACCGGATATCAGTTGAAAATCTGAACAAATTCAGTCGTTTATTTTTTGCCAGTTTTTAATCTGGAATTCTGATTTAAAGGGCTGTGACTGCAAGCAGGGTCAGGATAATCAAAAAACCGCCTCAGTTCAGACCTATGTCTGCGCTACAAGCGGGTTCTCATCTCTTTAACTATTACCCCTCACATCGTGCATAACGCCCCCAGTTCATTAAAGTATGCAGCAGTTTACAGGGGTTGTATGCAAATCGTCAAGAAGTTCAGCTAGTTATCTCATTTTAACTAGGTTTCGTGTGGCTCTGTTATGATTCAAGGTGAACCCACAGGGAGGCCGTTATGGTTGATATCGAAGCGATCCGCAGTGCTGCTCAGCTTTTACAGGGGCGGGTGCGTAATACAGAGTTGATTTCATCGCACTATTTTTCTGAGCGGCTCGGTGTGCCGCTGTGGTTGAAGTGTGAAAATTTGCAGCGCACCGGTTCGTTCAAGATTCGTGGCGCGTCCAATTACCTGTTGCGTCAGCCTGCAGGTTCACTGGCAGCCGGGGTGGTAACGGCTTCAGCGGGTAATCATGCTCAGGGGTTGGCCTGCGCGGCGCAGCAAGCCGGAGTTGCGGCGACAGTGGTGATGCCGAAGACTACGCCGTTGGCCAAGGTGATGGCGACCAAGGGCTACGGCGCTGAGGTTATTTTGCATGGTGCAGGTTTTGACGATGCGGTGGTGCTGGCGCGTCAGCTTGAGCAGGAGCGCGGGTTGCGCTACGTGCCGGCGTTTGATGATCCGCTGATCATCGCGGGGCAGGGGACGGTCGGGCTGGAGATTATTCAGCAGCTGCCTGAGATCGATACCCTACTGGTGCCGATTGGTGGTGGCGGTTTGATCGCCGGGGTGGCGCTGGCGGCGCGGTCGCTGGGGCGCAAGCTGAGAATCATCGGGGTGCAGGCGGCGGGTTGTCCTTCGGCGCTGGTGGCACGGCGTGAGGGGAAGCCGGTCGCCTTACCCAAAGCCAAGTCGCTGGCCGACGGCATCGCGGTCAAGCGGCTGGGTGAGCAGACCTTTCCGCTGATTGAACAGCTGGTCGACGATCTGGTCACGGTTGAAGAGGAGGAGATCGCCCAGGCGATTGTCACTTTGATCGAGAAAGGCAAGTTGGTGGTCGAAGGGGCAGGGGCGGTGACTCTGGCGGCTTTGCTGTATCAGCATGGCAAGCTGGCGCGCGGCAATACGGTTTGTGTGCTCTCGGGGGGGAACCTGGATGTGCAGACCATGTCGCGTGTGATTGAGCGTGGCATGCTGGGCGAGGGGCGTTTCTTGAAGGTGCAGATCGATCTGCCCGATATCCCCGGGGCACTGGCCGATCTGGCGGCGCTTATGGCGCATATCGAGGCAAACATTCTGCATGTCAGCCATGATCGGCGTACGGTTGATGTCACTTTAGGGCATTCAGAAGTACGGCTCGAGCTTGAAACCCGCGGACCCGAGCATATCGAGCTGATCCTCGAAACCCTGCAAAAGCACGGTTATAATGCCGAGGTGGATCGTTGATTTAAAAGGAAATTTTAAATGTCAATCGAGGTATATTATCCCGAGATAAAGCCTGAAAATTATGGTGGTTTCTCAATCCCCTCTCCCTGAGGGAGAGGGCTAGGGTGAGGGGGAAACGGTTGCAAAAGCCCCCCCCTCATCCGACCTGCGGTCACCTTCTCCCTCAGAGAGAAGGGACAGAGTTAACGTTAAGTCCTTCTGTAAACACAAACCAGCCAGTACGACCAGTTGCGCCCGACCGATCAGTAATTGAAGGGTTCCAGGCGGACGCTGGGCAACAGGCTCTCTGTGCCGGTGAGATAGGTGTCGACGCAGCGTGCAACTTCGCGCCCTTCACCGATCGCCCAGACCACCAGACTCTGGCCACGACGACAGTCACCGGCGGCAAATACGCCGTCAACTGAACTCATGCGGGTTTTGGGGTCGGTCTTAACGTTTGAGCGTGGATCGGTTTCGCAGCCTGACTGTTTCAACAATTTAGTGCGGGGTCCTAAAAAGCCCATCGCCAGAAGCACGAGATCGCATTTCCAGATGTGCTCGCTCCCGGCAATTGGTTCGGGGCGACCATTGACCCAGGCGACCTTGACGGTCTCCAGACCGGTAATTGATCTCCCTTGGCCAATGAAGCGGGTCGTCATAATCTCATAATGGACATCACCGCCGAGGACGTGCATCTCTTCTACCGAACTGCTGACGCGCATGATGCGTGACCACTGTGGCCAGGGATTGTCGCTCTTGCGGACTTCAGGAGGTTGCTCGAGTAACTCGAAGTTGATGACGCTGGTCGCGCCTTGGCGCATTGAGGTGCCGATGCAGTCAGAGCCGGTATCGCCGCCACCAATAACGATGACTCTCTTCCCTTTGGCGCTGATCGTGTGTTCTTTGGGGTGCAGGGCGGCAACGTTGGTATCTCCCCAATTTGCGCGATTCTGCTGTGGCAAAAACTCCATGGCGAAATGGATGCCATCGAGATTACGCCCTTCGACGGGGAGGTCACGTGGTTCCTCGGCTCCGGTGGCCATAACGACGGCAGAGAAACTCTCTTTGATCTCGGCAAAGGTCTTATCTTTGCCGACTTCGCAGGAGTAACAGAACTCTATCCCTTCGGCCTCGAGCAGGTCGATGCGGCGCTGGACCTTCTCTTTGCGCAGCTTGTAGTGCGGAATGCCATACATCAACAGCCCACCGGCGCGGTCGGTCTTTTCAAAGACGGTCACCTTGTGGCCGGCACGATTGAGTTGCTGGGCGCAGGCCAGTCCGGCAGGACCGCTGCCGATGATAGCGACAGTTTTGTCGGTGCGCTGGGTCGGGGGCTGAGGGGTAATCCAGCCTTCCTCGAAGCCCTTGTCGATGATAGATATCTCGTGCAACTTGATTGTCACCGCGGGCTCGTTAATGCCGAGGACGCAAGAGGTCTCGCAGGGCGCTGGGCAGACCCGACCGGTGAACTCTGGGAAATTATTGGTGGCGTGCAAGGCTTGGAGTGCCTGTTTCCACTTGCCGCGATAGACCAGATCATTCCATTCGGGGATCAGGTTGCCCAGCGGGCAGCCCGACATACAGAAGGGGACACCGCAATCCATACAGCGAGCGGCCTGGGTCTTGACCTTCTCATCGCTCGGATAATTGTAGTGTTCGTCATGATGCTGCAGACGCGAGTCGACAGGTTGAATGGTCTTGTCGCGCCGACCATGTTTCATAAATCCGCGTGGATCACCCATGGACAGTCTCCTTCTCCTGCTCAGCCTTGGCCGCGCGTTCAGCGAGCGCCCGGCGGTATTCGTGGGGGAAGACGCGGACGAACCGCGTCAGATGTTCATTCCAGGTGGCGAGAATTTCTGCCGCTCGTGGCGAACCGGTCAGCTCCTGATGCCTGATGATCGTCTGGTGTAGCCAGACCGCATCGGGGTCATCTGCGAGCATCTGTTCCAGATCGACCATGGCCGGATTACAGCGGCGTCTGAAGCGATTGTCATCGTCAAGCACATAGGCGAAGCCGCCCGACATCCCGGCGGCAAAGTTGCGACCGGTACGGCCAAGACAGATCATCCGGCCAGCAGTCATGTATTCGCAACCGTGATCACCTATGCCTTCAACCACGGCGGTTACGCCTGAGTTACGCACACAGAAACGTTCGCCAGCTTTTCCGGCGAAGTAGGCCTCACCGCCGGTGGCCCCGTAAAGTACGGTGTTGCCGACGATGGAGTTCTCATGCCAGACGAAGCTGGATTTGGGGTTGGGGTAGATAATAATGCGTCCACCGGCCATCCCCTTGCCGACGTAGTCGTTCGCTTCGCCGATGAGTCGCAGGTCGATACCGGGAGCGAGAAAAGCGCCAAAACTTTGGCCGGCAATACCGCTCAGGTTGATGTCGATGGTCCCTTCCGGTAGCCCTTCGCGGCCATGTTGCATGGCGACCTGACCTGAGAGCATGGTGGCAAAGGTGCGGTTGGAGTTGCGGATCGGCATCTCGATGCGGACCGCCTCCCTGTTTGCCAAGGCTGGTGCCGCGAGCTCAATCAGCTGGTTGTCGAGCTGCTTCTCGAGACCGTGATCCTGCCCCTGAATGCGGCGGATGGCGACCTCGGGACCGACCTGGGGTTTGGCCAGCATCTTTGAGAAGTCGAGACCCTGATTCTTCCAGTGCTTAATTGCGTGATCCATCTCCAGATAATCGGTCTGACCGATCAGCTCGTCCAGACTGCGGACGCCGAGTTCGGCCATCAACTCACGGACCTCTTCGGCGAGGAAGGTGAAGTAGTTGATGACGTGCTCAGCTTTGCCGTTGAATTTGGAACGGAGCGATTCATCTTGAGTCGCAACGCCGACCGGACAGGTATTGAGGTGGCATTTACGCATCATGATGCAGCCGATAGTGACCAGGGCCACAGTGGCAAATGCGTACTCCTCGGCACCAAGGATCGCGGCGATGATAACATCGCGTCCGGTGCGTAGTTGACCATCGGTCTGAACGATAATACGGCCACGTAAATCGTTGAGAACCAGCGTCTGCTGGGTTTCTGCCAGGCCGATCTCCCAGGGGATGCCGGCGTGCTTGATTGAAGAGGTCGGAGAGGCGCCGGTGCCGCCGTCGTAGCCAGCGACGATGACGCGTTCAGCGTGGCCCTTGCTGACGCCGGCCGCGACTGTGCCGACGCCGACTTCACTGACCAGCTTGACCGTGATCTCAGCTTGGGGGTTACAGTTCTTCAGGTCAAAGATCAACTGGGCGAGATCTTCGATGGAGTAGATATCGTGGTGTGGCGGGGGAGAAATCAATGTAACCCCGGGGACACTGTAGCGCAGCGAACCGATATAATCGCTGACCTTGTGACCCGGAAGCTGGCCCCCCTCACCAGGCTTGGCCCCCTGAGAGACCTTGATCTGCAGTTCGTCGGCGTTGACCAGGTAGTGTGGAGTGACGCCGAAGCGCCCCGAAGCAACCTGTTTGATCGCGCTGCGGCGCTCATCTCCGTTGGCATCCGGGGTAAAACGGCGCGGATCCTCGCCCCCTTCGCCGGTGTTCGACTTGCCGCCGAGGCGGTTCATGGCGATGGCCAGAATTTCGTGGGCTTCGGGAGAGATCGAGCCGAGGCTCATCGCACCGGTACAGAAGCGCTTGACGATGGCGCTGACCGGTTCGACCTCGTCCAGCACAACGGCCTGATTTTGCGATTTGAACTTAAACAGTCCGCGCAGAGTGCAGAGGCGTTCGCTCTGGTTGTTGACTAGAGTGGAGTATTGCGCGAAAACCTCGCGGTCTCCGGACCGCACCGCATTCTGCAGCAGAGCGATAACCTCGGGGCTCATCAGGTGCAGCTCCCCTTCACGCCGCCAGGAGTATTCTGCGCCACGATCCAGGTCACGGTTGACATCCAACTGCACGGCAAAGGCGGCATGATGGCGCATCAGACTCTCAGTGGCGACCTCGGTCAGGCTTGCGCCGCCGATACGGCAGGGGGTCCCCGGAAAGTATTTATCAGTAAACTTCTGATCCAGACCGATGATCTCAAAAATCTGGGCGCTGCAATAGCTCTGCAGGGTGCTGATCCCCATTTTGGAGAAGACCTTGAGCAGTCCCTTGCCGATCGCTTTGATGTAGTTCTTGGTGTACTGGTAGACGATGTCGGTGTCGTCATCGGCGCGATCGTTGCCGTCCAGACCGGGGAGTGTGGCGTCGTGCACCATGTCCTGCAGGGTCTCAAAGGCCAGGTAGGGGTTGATCGCGGTTGCGCCATAACCGAGGAGCAGGGCAAAGTGGTGGACTTCGCGTGCTTCTCCGGTTTCAACGACCAGTGAACATTGGCTGCGTTTGCCTACCCGGATCAGGTGGTGATTGATTCCCGATAGCGCCAGCAGCGCTGGAATCGGCGTTTTCTCGGCGCAGACGCCGCGATCAGACAGCACCAGAATGGTGCGACCGGCATCAATCGCAGCTTCAGCTTCGACAAACAGTTCTTGCAGACGTTTTTCCAGAGCCTCGGGGCCCTGATCTGCGGCGAAAAGGGTACTTAAGGTTGTCCCCTGAAAATGATCCAGATCGCTATGACGCAACTGTTCAAGGACATCGTTGGTGATGATCGGGTGCTCAAGTTCGAGCATCCGGCAGTGTTCCGGACCTGGCATCAGAATATTGCGCGCAGGTCCAAGATACTGGGTGAGACTCATAACCAGCTCTTCACGCAGCGGATCGATCGCAGGGTTGGTCACCTGGGCAAACAGCTGGGTGAAGTACCAATAGAGCAGTTTGCTGTGCTTTGAGAGCACCGCAATGGGAGTGTCTGTCCCCATGGAGCCGACCGGTTCCTGACCGTTGATGGCCATGGGGGCCATGACGACACGCATCTCTTCCAGGGTATAGCCGAAGCTCCCCTGGGTGCGGCGCAACTCACCATGGCTGGGAAAGCGCTTGGTGGCTGGTGCCGGCAGGTCTTCGAGGTGGATCAGATAATCGCGCACCCAGGAGGCATAAGGATGGGCCGCTGCGAGATCGCCCTTGATCTCATGATCCTCCTTGAATTCTCCGGTTTCGACGTCAATCAAAATCATCTTGCCTGGAGCCAGTCGTTCCTTGCGCAGAATTTTTTCAGGAGCGATATCGAGCACCCCGGCTTCTGAGGCGTAGATGATTTCATCATCACTGGTGATCCAGTAGCGGGCAGGTCGCAGACCGTTGCGGTCGAGAATAGCGACGATCTGACGACCGTCGCAGGCGACGAGATTGGCCGGACCGTCCCATGGCTCCATCATGGTGGCATGGTATTCAAAGAAGCCTTTGACATCGGGCCGTAGACTTGCCTTGGACGCCCAGGCTTCGGGGACCATCATGGCCAACGAATGGGCCAGGCTTCGACCAGTCACAAGGAGCAGTTCGAGGGTGTTGTCGAAACAGGCGGTGTCGGAACTCCCTTCGATAATGATCGGATCCAGGTCAGAGACCCCATCAGCCAGATCGAGGTGCGCAAGCAGAGCGGTCCGTGCGCGCATGCGGTTGATGTTGCCGCGCAGGGTGTTGATCTCGCCGTTATGGGCCACGTAGCGGAAAGGTTGAGCTAAATCCCAGGTCGGGAAGGTGTTGGTGCTGTAGCGCTGATGGACGAAGGCAATCGCGCTGACCAGCCGCTCATCATCCAATTCCGGGAAAAAGGTGTTCAGTTGCTCAGAGAGCAACATTCCTTTGTAGAGAATGGTGCGGCTGGAGAGCGAGCAGACGTAGCAGAGTTCTTCGCCCGCAAGGTTGCCGTTACGGATCGCGTTCTCTGCTCGCTTACGGGCCAAGTAGAGCATCAATTCGAGGCGGCTGACCTCGACTTGGCCACGACCAACAAAAACCTGCATGACCAGGGGTTCGGCAGAACGGGCATTACGGCCGATGGTGCTACCATCGGTCTGAATCTCGCGCCAGCCAAGGAGTTCGCAGCCGACACCGGCCAGTTCGCGATTGAGCACGGCGATGCAGGCTTCGCGACGGCTGTCGTCGCGTGGTAAAAAGACCATGCCCGCGCCGAATTCGCCGGGCTCCGGCAAGCTGAAATCACAAACCTCACGGTAGAAAGTGTCGGGCATCTGAATCATCAGCCCGGCGCCATCGCCATCCAGAGGGTCAGCGCCCACGGCTCCGCGGTGGGTCAGATTGCAAAGAATTTCGATGCCGCGTTTAACGATGCTATGGCTTTTGCGCCCTTTGATGTTGGCGATGAAGCCGACACCGCAATTGTCGTGCTCGTTGGCGGGGTCGTAAAGGCCTTGTGCGGGTGGCATGCCAATATGGTTTGTCATGATCAATCCTCGGTGTTGGGGGTGCGGAAGCAGACCCGGTAAAGGGGTCTGTATCCGGCAGCCTCGTACTGTTCCGTTTTTGCTGTGGTCAGAGGAAGATGGCTGTTGGTGTCGCTGATGTGGTCACGAATCTGAAGCAAACAACTCAGAAATATACGCAGCAGATTAGACACTGCGTTGGCACTTCCGGCAACTTCGGCCCCATGGGTGTCAGGGCTGATTTGTTGTATGGGCTTTGCTTTTTTTGGGGATCACGGTTTTGACGCCTGGCACCAATTCTCTTCCCCCGTTTCCGTCAGAATTGCGGGGAACTTCACTGGCTTGCATTTAATTGCATAGATTAGCCTTTTTTCCCTGTCAAAGGCAATTCCTAGAACAAGGAATCGAAGTTTTTTTTCACGCGGAATCACGCAGGCTGTCTATCCTCTCTCCCTTAAAAGAGGGTCTTGCTTAGTGCTCAAAGTGGCCAGTGTGACTCTCAACTTGTCCTTCCGATTCTATAATGGCATAGTGTCTGCCTCCGGGGATTCAATATTTTTTTCAGGAAAGGTATAAGCGGATGGTTCCCTTATCTGTCAGCGAGGCCTGGAACGGCCTCCAAGAGAATAAAAAAGCGTCAGTATCCCGTTTATGTGCCAAGCGGCAGCCGTTGATTTTTGCGCGCTGGAGGGATGCCGCCGGACTGAAAAGCTTCAGGCACGACTCGGTCGTGAATCGCAAGGCTGGTGCTGGTACACGACTTGATGCGGCGCTGTTTAAGGCCGAGGAGGGTCATCTGGCGGCGGACGTGCTGGTCTCCTTCTTTACCGAGCTGGCGCCGGAGATCAATGATCAGTATCTTGAACTGGTTGAGGCTGCAGGCAATGAAGAGGCCGAAACCAAGCTGAAGATCTATGCGCAGCTCGCTAATACCCATCAGGAATCCCCTTTTATCGGACTCTACCTGGCGACAGCGCTCTGGGTTGAAGAGTTTGCTGAAGAGGATATCGAAATTGTTACTTCGCTGGCGGCGGAACTTGCCGCCTCGGCTTAATATCTAAGAACAGCGGGCATCTCTGTCGAACTCCCTGTTCGGCAGGGGTGTCTGTAATATAAAGAAGAGCCCGCGCAATCTATCTGACTGCCGGGCCCTGGAGTCTTAAATTTCTTCGTTTTTGGTGACTGCGAGATTACACCCAGATCTGATTCTGCAACTCATCCAGAGTCAGGATCGATTCGATATCACGGCGGGCCGATTTATTGATAATCACCGCAGTGCCGATTAACTCAGCTCGAGCCTGGCGGATGATCTCTTCCATCGCTTTTAGCGTCGCCCCTTTAGCAAAAAAATCATCGATAAACAACAACCGTTCACCAGCGTTGAGCATCTCTTTGGCGACATAGAAGGTCGTCGATTCCTGCTTGGTAAAGCTGTAGCTGGCGGCCTCGTAGGAGTCAGTCATGGTCCGTGGCTGCTTTTTTTTGGCGAAGACATAAGGCACGCCGAGCATACCTGCAACCGGCTGGGCGAGGATGATGCCGCTGGTTTCGGCGGTCAGAATCTTGTCGATCTTCTGGTCAATAAAGCGCGTGGCGATGTCGGCGGCAAGCAGATCGATCAGCTGGGGATCGACCATGTGATTGAGGAAACGGTCGACCTTGATCACTTCACCGGTGACGCATCCGTCACGTTGAATTCGTTCGAGCAGGGTCTGGGCAGCATGATTCATTTGCGATCCTCGCGATCATAGGGCAGGCCAAGGTTTCCAGGCTGCTGGCTGGCCCCTTTTTGCAGGCGCAGAGTTGAGATAATCAGCACGGCGATGGTGAAGACGTAGGGGAGCATCTGCAGAATATGGGCGCTGACCGTGGTGCCCATCGCCTGAAAGCGCAACTGCATGGCGGTGACGCCGCCGAACAGGTAGGCGCCAAACAGCGCGCGGAAGCTCGACCAGCTGGCGAAGATGACGAGCGCCACGGCGATCCAACCACGTCCGGCGGTCATATTTTCGATCCACATCGGCGTATAGGCGAGGCTGAGGTACGCCCCGCCGATACCGACCAGGCCGCTGCCGAAAGCGACGGCGAGGAAGCGGTAGAGATTAACCGGGATACCGCAGGCATCTGCAGCGGTCGGGTTTTCGCCGACGGTCCGCAGGTTGAGTCCCCAGCGGCTGTGGTAGAAGAAGAACCAGATCAGTACGACCAGCAGAAAGCTGAAGTAAATCAGACCGTCTTGGTTGAACAAGGCTTTGCCAACCAACGGAAGTTTTGAAAACAGCGGGACAGCGTGCCTCTCAAAGCCTTCGATGGTTTTGCCGACCAGGCCGCGTCCGAACAGGGCGGTGATGCCAACCCCGAACATAGTCAAGGCCAGGCCGCTGACGATCTGGTTGCCGCGCAGTTGGACGCAGATCAGAGCATGAATGCTCCCAGCAATAAAGGCGGTGACGAAGGCGGCGATCACGCCGAGCAGCAGGCTGCCGCTGATGAAAGTTGCAGCGAAACCACTAAGAGCGCCGATCAGCATCAGCCCTTCGATCCCCAAGTTGATGATACCGGCGCGTTCATTGATAATCGCCCCCAGGGTGGCGAACAGAATTGGCGTGCCAGCTCGAACTGTGGCATCGAGCAGAATTTCAAGCATCAGCATCCTCCTTGACACGGCGCAGGCGGAAGTTGATAAAGAAATCGCTCGCCAGAAGGCAGAACAGAATCAGCCCCTGGAAGGCGTAGGCAAATGCTACCGGCAGCTGCCAGGAGAGTTGCAGGCTGTCCCCCCCGACCAGCAGAATCCCCATCAAAAAAGAGACGATCACCACCCCCAGCGCCGAGCGGCGCGCCAGCCAGGCGATGATGATAGCGGTGTAGCCGTAGCCGGGCGAGATCCCATGCTGCAGGCGGTGTTGCAGCCCGGCAACTTCACTAAACCCGGCGATACCGGCAACGGCGCCGCTTAAGGTCAAGACCAGAAAAATCGCCAGCCCAGTCTTCATCCCGGCGTAGCGCGCTGCATTCGGGTTACTGCCGATCGCTTTGACCTGGAAACCCCAGATGGTGCGTTCCATCAGCAGGTAGACGGCCAGGGCGCAGAAGATGGCGAGAAAGAAGCCCGAGTGCAGGCGGGTATTAAAATATTCAGTGAAGCGCGCCGCATCGCCAAACTGCGCGGTCAGCGGAAAGTTAAAGCCGTCGGGGTTCTTCCAGGGGCCGAAAATCAGGTAGTCAGTGAAGAGGATGGCGATGTAGTTCATCAACAGGGTAACGATGACCTCGTTGACCTGCCAGCGCGCGCGCAACAGCCCGGCGACTGCAGCCCAGAGCCCTCCGGCGAGAAAGGCGGCGGTGAACATGGCTGGCAGCATCAGCGGGCTGTCAAGCCCGGAGAAAAGCGCCACCCAGGTCGCACCGCAGGCGCCCATGTAGAGCTGCCCTTCGGCGCCGATATTCCAGATCTGCATGCGGAAAGCGATGGAGACCGCCAGCCCGGTGATGATCAGCGGGGTCGCTTTGACCAGAGTCTCGGACAGTCCGTAGCTTGAGCCGAGCGCTTCTTTGATGATTTCGAGATAGGCCGCCGCCGGGTCGACCCCGGCAAAAAAGAGCAGCAGACCGGCGAAGAGCAGGGCGAAGATCAGCGAGGCAGTGGTGGCCAGGCTGCGGAAGAGAGGAGTCCCCTCTTCCCGTTTTTCGATGCGCAGACTCATGTCAGCACCTCGCCACTCATCATCAGGCCGATCTGTTCGCGGCTGGCGGTCGCTGGTTCGACATAGCCGACCAGCTGACCACGGAAGATGACTGCGATGCGATCCGAGATTTTATAGAGTTCATCCAGATCTTCAGAAATCAGGATAGTGCTCATGCCGTCACCTGCGCCCTCGGCTATGACCTTGTGGACGTACTCAGCGGAACCGATGTCGAGGCCGCGGGTCGGATAGAGTGCGACCAGCACCTGGGGGCGTTCGGAGAGTTCGCGGGCGATGATGACCTTCTGAATGTTGCCGCCTGACAAGAGGCGCACCGGGCTCCCTTGGGGCCCAGCCTTGATCGCAAACTGATCGATCTTCTCCTGAGCATTCTTCTGGATGGCGCTGCGACTTTGAAAGAACCCTTTGCGGAAGCGCGCGGCGCGGAAGTTTTTCAGGATCAGGTTCTCATCGAGGCTCAAGTCAGGGGCGATGCCGATCGCCTTGCGGTCTTCCGGGATGTGCGCGATGCCGGCGATATAGCTGCTGCGTGCGCAGCTGCGGGTAATGTCCTGACCTGCAGCCAGCACCCGGCCGCTGGCGACTTTTACCAGCCCGGTTAAGGCTTCGGCTAAGGCTTTCTGCCCGTTGCCTGCGACCCCGGCGATGCCGAGGATCTCCCCTTTTTTGAGTTGCAGGCTGAAATTGTCGAGGTCTGCCCGGCCGCGGTCGTTGCGCACCGAGAGTTTGTCGATCTCCAGGACCAGTTCATCACTGAAAGGGAGTGACTTTTGCCATTCCGGGATGCGGTCGTTGCCGATCATCAGCGTGGCCAATCGATTCTGGTCGAAGTCGCCCTTCTCGAGGGTTGTGACGCTGCGTCCTTTTTTCAGAATTGTCACTCTGTCCGAGATCTCCATGACCTCGCGCATTTTATGCGAAATGAAGATCACACTCTTCCCCTGGGCCTTGAGCATGAAGAGCACCTTGAACAGCTTGGCGGCTTCCTGGGGGGTGAGGACTGCCGTTGGTTCATCGAGAATCAGCAATCGACAGTCGCGCATCAGCAGCTTGATCAGCTCGATCCACTGCTGGGCGCCGATTGAAAGTTTCCAGACCGGAGTGTCCAGGTCGAGATTAAGTCCGAACTCTTCGATGGTCTGGGCGATCTTGGCGCGTAACTGGCGGCGCGGGAAGAGGAGAGGGACCTTTTGCAGCGCGACCATAATGTTCTCAAGGACACTGTGGGCGGGCACCAGCATGAAATGCTGATAGACCATACCAATTCCCGATGCAAGGGATTCGCGCGGCGATTTGAAACGGATCGGCTGATCGTCGAGCAGGATATTTCCGCTATCGGGAGCGTAAAAGCCGGTCAGCACGTTCATCAAAGTGCTCTTGCCAGCGCCGTTCTCACCGAGCAGGGTGTGGATCTCCCCGGCCGCAACCGAGAAGGAGACATCATCGAGTGCCACCACACCAGGGAAGGTTTTGCGAATATGCTGAAGTTGCAGAAGGTTGGACATGGGACCTCAGGAAAAAGGTTAAAGGAGGAAGGTAAAAGGGTATCTTGCCCCTTGAACCTTCCCCCTCTTTCCTGGGTTACTTAGGGATAGTCCCTTGAACGCCTTCAACAAACCAATTCATGCCGAGCAGGGCACCGTCATCGAGGGTCGCGCCAGCAGTAACCATCTCTTTGCCGGTCTGATCCTTGAGCGGACCGCTGAAGGGCTGCAGACTGCCGGCGACAATCGCTTTGCGCTTCTCTTCAACCAGCTGCTTGACCGCGGCGGGAATCCTGTCGCTTAAGGGGGCCAGTTGAACCAGGTCCTCTTTCATCCCCCACCAGATTTTGGCAGTTTTCCAGGTGCCGTCATGGACCTCCTGAGCGGTCTTGGTGTAGACCGAGGCCCAGTTCCAGATCGGTGCGGTCAAAAAGGCGTTGGGTGCGAATTTGCGGTTGTCGCTGTTGTAGCCGATAACGTAGGCATTGCGCGCCTCGGCCGCCTGCAGAGTGGCTGGTGCATCCTGGTGCATGGTCAGCACGTCGGCCCCGACATCGAGCAGACTGTCGGCCGCGTCGCGTTCGACGCCTGGATCGAACCAGGTCTGGGTCCAGACGACTTTGACCGTGGCTTGTGGGTTAACGCTGCGCACCCCCAGAGTGAAGGCGTTGATCCCGCGGATAACCTCGGGAATCGGGAAGGCAGCGACGTAGCCGATGCTGTTAGATTTGGTCATCTTGCCGGCGATGATCCCCGACAGGTAGCGCGGCTCATACATGCGGCCGAAGTAGGTGCCGACATTCTCGGCCGACTTGTAGCCGGAGCAGTGCATGAAGACGACATTTTTGTTTTTGGCAGCGACATCGAGGGTGGCGTCCATGTAGCCGAAGCTGGTAGTGAATATCAGGTTATACCCTTTTTGCACCAGACCATTGATAACCCGGGTCGACTCTGCTCCCTCAGGTACCGACTCGATATAGGTCGAAGGGCTGACATAGTCGGCCTTCTCCATGGCAATCCGCCCCTGGTCATGTGCCCAAGTCCAGCCGGCATCGCCAACCGGACCGACATAAATGAAGCCAGCTTTGATTTGCTTTCCGGCGGCCTGTTGCACGCTGGTTTTAGCGACCGGTTCTGTGGGTTTCTGTTCGTTGGTGCAACCAGCCGTCATCAGGGTCAGTGCAGCCAGCAGGATCAGTAGTTTTTTCATCGGAATCATCTTTCGTTTGACAATAAAAATGGCTAGAGAAAGGTTCCTTGTAGTGCAGAAGCTTTCCCCTGTCAAGCGGCTCAGGGTATCTGCAGCTTGCTGGTGATATTGTTCTTGAGCCAACTGGCGTCCCACCATTCGAGTGGTTGCACCGGCACGCCAGAGATAAACACGCCGAAGTGAAGGTGGTCGCCGCCTGCCATGCCGGTTGCGCCAGAACGGCCGATCGGCTGGTCACGGCTAACTTGATCGCCGACTGCGACATCCAGTTGGCTCATATGGGCATAGATGGTTTGGAGCCCGAGGCCGTGGTCAATGACCACGCATTGGCCATAGATGCCGAGGTAGTCGGCAAAGACGACCTCTCCAGCGTTGGCGGCAAGGATTTCCGCCCGCGAAATCGAAGCCAGGTCGAGTCCCAGGTGGGTGGCATGGTCAACCTTTTTACCTTTGTACATGTAGTCACGGGCATCGGCGAACACTGCCAGGGTCGATGCGCCAGGTTGGCGACTGAAGGCGCCCTCCCAGAGCGGATAGGGGGCTGTCTGAAGCGAGAGTTCAACCATCTTCTGCCGGTTGGCCGCGCGGACATCGCCATTGATCTTGAGAAATATTTCGAGGGGATCGCTCAGGCCGGGGGCCAGGGTCTCAAATTCTGGGGCTTTTTGCTGCAGAAAGCTGTCAGACAGGTTGATCAGCCGTTTTCTGAATTTGCGTTCAATCGTATGAAAATAGATGCCAGCTTGGCGCTCGTTACCCGCGAGGTCGCGTGCCATGATGCGCGGCACAAAATTGGCCTCTTTTAGATTCCAGGGCCAGCTGCCGAGGACGATGAAATCCCCTGAGTCCTGTTTGAAACCTGGATAAAAGTGTTCGCCGATCATAAGTCCAGAGGTTTCAACCTCTTCATTCAGCCGGTAGCGGACCATCCCCGCGCCTCCGTGGCGGAAGTTGTGGGTGCGACTCAGGATCGATATGATCGGCGGACGGCTGTCATAGGTCAGGGTAAAACTGAGCTTGCTGCTGTTGCCTTTACCGAGGTGGTAGATCGCGCGGTCGCCACTGGTGACTTCGATGGTCAGCGGCCCTTCGGTGAGTTTTTTATCGCTGAGCGGCAGGTTAAGCTGAGCCTGCAGGGTCTGTGGAGGAAAGTCCTGTTGTAGCAGAATTTGGCGTTTACCGCCTTGAACGGTCTCAACCAACAGGGTTTTAAGCCCGGTCCCGTCATCCCTCAGATCGAGTGTCAGGGCCGTTTTGTTCGAAATGGGCCCAGCATCCGGTGTCAGCCGTGCGACGGGAGGGGCGGTGTCACGAAAATAGGTAAATGCAGCGGCAATCAGACCAACGATGACGAGTAACAACAGTAATTTCTTCAGTGATTTCAATGCGACCTCTATTTGTTGGGAGGTGGAGCAACGTTTCCTGCTTAAACAACTCAGGCCGGAGAAGGTAGGTCTCCGGCCTGAGTTGAATTTGAATACTCGCGGTTCGTCCGACTTTTGTCAAGAGCTCATGGCCGGGATTTGGCCGCTTGGGTCAAGCGTGAATCGCCTCCTTGGTGACCGCCAGGGCGGCTTCACGCAGGGCCTCGGCGAGGGTCGGGTGCGCATGGCAGGTGACGGCCATGTCGTGCACGCTGCCGGAAAAATTAATCACGGTGGTCGCTTCAGCAATCAGCTCCGAAGCGTGGGGCCCGATAATGTGGATGCCGTGGATCCTGCCTGTTTCAGGGTCGGCCAACACCTTGATAAAGCCTTCACTGTCATCCATGGCCAGAGCACGGCCACTGGCGGCGAAGTAGAATTTACCGGTGGCAAAGGGGATGCCGTCAGCGGTCAGTCCCGCTTCGCTACGGCCGACGCTGGCCACTTCGGGGTGGGTATAGGTGACTGCGGGGATCGCGTTGTAGTTGAGGCTGGCGTTCTGCCCGGCCATTCGTTCGACGCAGACCACTCCTTCGTCACTGGCTTTGTGAGCCAGCATCGGGCCAGGGATCAGATCGCCGATGGCGTAGATGCCGGGGACGCTGGTCTGATAGTTTTCATCCACCTCCAGAAAACCCCGCTTGTTCGGAGTGAGACCGAGGGTCTCAAGCCCGAGATCTGCCGACTGGGGACGGCGTCCGGTCGCAACCAGAATAATTTCAGCCTCAACGGTTTCTGTCCCTTTTTGACTGCTAAGGCTGATGTTGAAGCCGGTCTTTGTTTTTTCAGCAGCTTCAACCTTGGTCTCCAGACGGATCTCCAGCCCCTGTTTGGTCAGGTTGCGCTGCAGCAACTTTGCCATTTGAGGGTCGGTGCCGGGGATCAGCTGCGGCAGCATTTCGACTACGGTCACCTGGCTGCCGAGGCGGCTCCAGACCGAACTCATCTCAAGCCCGATAACGCCACCACCGACAACTAGCATTTTTGCTGGAACCTTGGAGAGTGACAGAGCTTCACGCGCCGAGATGATCGTCTTGCCATCAAATTTGAGGTGGGGGAGCTCGATGGCTTCACTGCCGGTGGCCAGGAGGAGACGATTGGCCTTGAGAATCAAAGTCTCTTCGCCGCTGACCTCGACCTGTTGTACCCCCTCTGACGCAGCAAGAACCTTGGCGGTGCCGCTGAAGGAATCGATCTTATTCTTCTTGAACAGACCAGCAATTCCGCCGGTCAGTTTGGTGACGATTTCTTCCTTTCGCTTCATCAACTTTTTCAGGTCAAAGCTGATATTGTCGCAACTGATCCCGTGAGTCGCGAGAGAGTTGTTCATTTTATAGAGCTGCTCACTCGATTCGAGCAGGGCCTTGCTCGGAATACAGCCTTCGTTAAGACATACGCCACCAAGGGTTGCGCGCTTCTCCACCACTGCAACCTTGAATCCGAGTTGGGCTCCGCGAATAGCAGCGACGTAGCCGCCGGGGCCAGCGCCGATAACTAACAGATCATAAATTTGATCAGACATTGCACTCTCCTTCGGTGAGATAAGTGAGGGGTGAAGAGGAGAATCTTTAATAGCTTTTGATTGCTCGCCTTCCCCCTCTCGCCTCACATTTCTAAAAGCATCTCTTCCGGATCTTCAAGTAGAGCTTTGACCCGTTTGAGAAAACTGACCGCTTCGCGACCGTCGATGATGCGGTGATCGTAGGAGAGCGCCAGATTCATCATCGGCCGAATAACGATTTCGTCATTCACCACCACCGGGCGATCCTGGGTCGCATGCATGCCGAGGACCGCACTTTGTGGCGGGTTGAGGATCGGCGTTGAGAGTAGTGAGCCATAGACGCCACCGTTGCTGATAGTAAAGGTTCCGCCTTGAATCTCTTCAAGTGCCAGTTTGCCGGTGTTGGCGCGTTCGCCGAAATCACGGATTTTCTTCTCGATATCGGCAAAGCTCAAGCCATCAGCCTCGCGCAGGATCGGGACTACCAGCCCGCGTTTGCCACCTACCGCAATGCCGATGTCATAGAAATCCTGATAGATAATGTCGTTGCCGTCGATCTGGCCATTGACGGCTTCAAACTCTTTCAATGCTTCGATGCAGGCTTTGACGAAGAATGACATCAGACCAAGCTTGACATCGTGCTTCTTGGCGAAGCTCTCCTTGTGGTTGGTTCGCAGATCGAGCAACCGTTTCATGTCGACTTCATTAAAGGTGGTCAGCATAGCGGTTTGTTGTCGGGCGGCCAGTAGATGTTCGGCGATCTTTTTACGGATCGGGCTCATCGCAACCCGGCGGCTGCGTGGGTCATCTTTGCCGCGCGACGCGGGTGGAGCTCCAGCCGGCGAAGCGACCCGGGGTGCCTGAGAAGGAATGGGTTCAGGCGTCACGGGTGGTAGATGCGAGACCGTTTGTGGCTGTGGTGTCGGCTTGAGGTCATCAACCAGAACCCGGCCATCGCGGCCGCTACCAGAAACTTGTGTCGGATCCACACCTTTTTCTGCAGCCACTTTAGGGACGGCCGGGTTCATTGGTTTGGTTGCTGTGGGGGGCGCTTTTGCTGAGGGCTTCTCGGCACTGGGTTTCGGCGGTGCTTTTGCTGCACCTGCTTCGTCAAGTCGGCCCAGCACTGAACCAATGGCCACGGTGTCGCCTTCGGCGACTAAAGTTTCGAGGACTCCGGCAGTTTCCGCCAGAATTTCAATATTGATCTTGTCGGTCTCCAGTTCGACCAGAAGGTCGTCAACTGCAACCTGGTCGCCAGTCTTCTTCTGCCACTGGCCAACTATCGCCTCGACGATCGATTCGCCTACCTCTGGTACCTTGATATCCATAACATCTAACTCCCGATTCAGGCCTTGAAGGCTTGGGTTATGATCTCTTGTTGCTCTTCGTTATGTTTAAGGTGTGAGCCGACCGCTGTGCTGGCCGAGCTTTTGCGCCCGACATAGCTGAGTGGGCGTCCCAGTTGCTCGCTGAGTTCATCACGGATATGCATCCAGCCGCCACCGTTAGCGATCTCTTCCTGGACCCAGCGGCAGTCAACCTTTTTGGCGTAGCCTTTGAGGGTGGCCTGCAGCTGAGCGCTGTCGAGTGGGTAGAGCTGTTCGACCCGGATGATGGCAGTGTTGGTGATTTTCTGTTGCTGGCGGTGCTGTAATAGGTCGTAGTAAATCCGCCCACTGCAGAAGAGCAGGCGTTCAACCTCTTTTTTAAGCAGGTCATCAGCGATGACGTTCTTGAAGTGGCCGGCGGTAAAATCGTCAATGTGTGAAACACAGAGCGGATGACGCAGCATCCCCTTGGGGGTAAAGACAATTAAAGGGCGGCGGAACGGCTGGTGCAGTTGGCGACGGAAGAGGTGGAAGAGTTGCGCCGGGGTGGTCGGATAGACGACCTGCATATTGTAGTCGGCGCAAAGTTGAAGGTAACGCTCGATACGCGCGCTCGAATGCTCGGGTCCCTGCCCCTCGTAGCCGTGGGGCAAGAGCATGGTCAGGGCGCTGAATCTTTCCCATTTGGTGCCGCTGCTGCTGATGAACTGATCGATGATGACCTGGGCGCCATTAGCAAAGTCGCCAAACTGTGCTTCCCAAATGATCAGCCCATGAGGGTTCTCTACCGAATAGCCGTATTCAAAGCCGAGCACGCCGAATTCCGAGAGTGAGCTGTTGTAAACATGGAAGCGGCAATTATGCTGGCGCGCAACCTCTTCGAGCGGGGTCAGGCGGCCAGCGGTCTGCATATCAACCAGAGTGGCGTGACGATGGTTGAAGGTGCCGCGACGCGAATCCTGACCGGAGAGGCGGATGGTTTTCTCTTCAGCCAACAGGCTGGCAAAAGCCAGCGCTTCGCCGGTCCCCCAGTCAATCTTCACCCCCTCGAGGATTTGCTCCAGCCTGCGTTGCATCAGCCCGGCGATCTTTTTGTGCGGCGAGAAACTCTCCGGGATCCGGGTGATGATCCGGCCCAGTTCAATCAGGCTTTCTGCCGGTACTCCGGTTTCGACTGGCTCAAAGCTGAAGTCGCGCAAGACCCCCTGCCATTTGAGCTGGAAGGCTTCAGGCAGTTTTTTCTCAGGCCGCGTGAGGGCATTTTCTAGCTCGCTTTCGACATCGTCCCTGATCTGATCGAGGGTTGCGGCCGGGATCCCCTGATCACATAACTGTTGATAGTAGATGTCTGCTGCAGGGGGATGATTCTTGATGATTTCGTACATCAACGGTTGAGTGAAGAAGGGTTCATCCCCTTCATTGTGGCCATGCCGCCGGAAACAGGTAACCTCGATGACGACGTCGCGGCCGAACTTCTGGCGGAAGTCGAGGGCGAGAATGGCCGCCTGCAGCAAGGCCTCGGGATCATCGCCGTGAACATGAAAGATCGGCGCCATGAGCATCTTGGCAATATCGGTCGGATAGCAGGTTGAGCGGGAGTCGGCCGGTAAGGTGGTGAAGCCGATCTGGTTGTTGATCACCACATGCAGGGTGCCGCCGGTGCCGTAGCCTTCGAGGGCAGAAAGGTTGAGGGTCTCTGCCACAACCCCCTGACCGGCGAAGGCCGCGTCCCCATGGATCAGCAGCGGCAAAACCTGCTGGACTCCATCGGGGCCGATCTCGTCTTGACGGGCCCGACTCTTCCCTTCGACCACCGGGTCGACGGCCTCGAGATGACTGGGATTCGAGGCAAGTGAGATGCGGATGCTGCTTCCGTCCGAGAAGCTGCGGTCGCCAGAAAACCCTTTGTGATATTTGACGTCCCCTTCGCCGACGACCTGATATTCACTGTTGTCTTTGAACTCGGCAAAGATGTTCTCGAGTGGCTTCTTGAAAATGTTGGCCAGCACATTGAGTCGGCCGCGATGGGCCATGCCAATGATGATATGTTTCAGACCTCGCCGGTTACCGCGTCTGATCAGGTGCTCGAGCAGAGCGATGACCGACTCGCCCCCTTCGAGGGAAAATCGTTTCTGACCAAGAAATTTTTTGTGCAGAAAGCGTTCAAAGCTGGTGGCTTCCTGAAGTTTGCGAAAAATCGCCAATTGAATGTCGACCGCCAGGTGAGGGTTGTTGCGGCGACTCTCCATCCGCTCTTGCAGCCACTGGCGTTCGACCGGTATCGGGATATGCATGAATTCGACCCCGATTGAACGGCAATAGGTCTGCTGAAGGATCTCGATGATCTGACCCAGTTTCGCCTGGGGCAAAACAAAATCGACCGGCGCAAATTCGCACTTTAGATCGTCGTTGCTGAGCCCGAAAACCTCAGGTTTTAATTGGGGGTGGTTGAAGGAGCAGGGACTCAATGGGTCAATGCATGCGAGCAAGTGTCCAATTTCGCGATATCGACGAATCAGGCTCTGGACCGCGGCTGGGCGGTGGTCCTGGTTGTCGCCACCACTGGAGTCTTGTTCGCGCCCGAGTTCATATCCTTCGAAAAAACTGCGCCAGTCGGCGGGAATCTGATTGGGATCTTCGCGCCAAAGGTGGTACTGAGCGTCGAGCCACTGAGGACCGACATTGCAAGCAAAACTCATGGAGGCTCCAACATGTCAAAGGGAAACACAATGATTTCAGGGCGTAAGATTAGCTTGTTTCAGTCTCAGCAGTATAAATCAACCACTGTCGAGCTGCAATCAAGGGTAGCACATCTTGAATTTTAACATTAAAAGTCTTGAACTCAACTTGAGCTAGTTCATATAATCGGTACCCGAGCTAAGAATTTACGGATAAAGGTTAAGGCTCAACATCTCTACCGCAACGGACAATCTCTCACCCCTGATAGTCGGGAGTTTTTGTCAAAGGAGTACTTGAATATGGAGATCAATGCCGCGACAACTATTGCGAATCAAGAAATTGGCAACAACAAAGCCCAGACCGGGCTTGATGTCCTGACCCGCACCCTGGACAAGACTGAGCAAACCGCGCAAAGCAAGGCCCCTCAGGATGACAGCCTGCGCCTGGATATGGCCAAGGCGACTGGCAAGGGACAGAATATCGATATTAAGGCCTGAGGCCACGAGGTCTCTATTGCCCTTGTGGATCTCCTTGTTTCGGCTTTCCGCCGACAGGGAGTGGTGTTGGCCGGCCATTTTCATTGAGGCGGACAAAGGTAACGCGGGTCGAAAATACTTCTTTCTCTGCGGCCGCCCCTGGTTCATCGGCAAAAACGACAACGGCGTAGGTGACCGATGTTTTTCGCTGGTGCTGGCGGGTGATCGTGAAACGCAGGATTGATCCGTTATCCACTCGATTTTTGAAGCGGATGTCGTCCATCCCGATGGTCACCAGGCTACAACCGGGGTATTCGCGCGTCGCCGCCATCCACGCATTTTCATCGATCCATTTCAGCATGACGCCACCGAAGAGGTAGCCGTGGTGGTTGAGATGCTCGGGTCGCACCAGGGTAAAATTATCCATCAAACCTCTCCATGTCCGACTGTTCTGCCGCATGGTAGGAAGAGCGAACCAGCGGTCCTGACTCCACATGACTGAATCCTAATTCCCGCGCGTAGACAGCTAACTCTTCAAATTCATCGGGATGAACGTAGCGTTTGACTGCGGTGTGCTCTTTGGTCGGAGCCAGATATTGGCCTAGGGTGAGGATATCGCAGCGGTTCGCGCGGAGATCCTTGATGACCTGAATGATCTCCTCCTTCTCTTCCCCCAGCCCCAGCATCAGTCCTGATTTACTGCGAATCTCAGTCGAATTCTCTTTGATGCGCGCCAAGAGTTCGAGGCTGCGCTGGTAATCTGCTTCCTGGCGGACCTGGGGGTAGAGGCGTGGAACTGTTTCGATGTTGTGCCCTATAATGTCAGGGCTCGATTGTAATATGGTTTTCAGCGCGGTGTAATCCCCTTGCAGGTCAGGGATCAGAAGTTCGATGCGGCAATCACATCTCTGGCGGATGTTCTGAACAAGGTCGGCAAAAATAGAAGCACCGCCATCGTGGAGATCATCGCGGGTGACTGAGGTAATGACGGCATGGCGTAAGCCGAGTTCGGCGATGGCGGTTGCGACTTTTTCGTTTTCGGCCGGATCTGGCGCGATCAGGCTGCGGTGTTCGATGTTGCAGAAACGGCAGCCACGGCTACAGCTATCGCCCATAATCAGGAATGTGGCGGTGCCAGAGTTCCAGCATTCCCCAAGATTTGGGCAGGCGGCGCTGCGACAAACTGTATTTAGGCCATGTTCGCGATGGTATCTGGCAATCCGCGCCTGATTGGTTCCTTTGGGGAGTTTGACCTTGAGCCAGTCAGGCTTGCGGGGTGGAAGAAGGTTGTCGCTCATAATCGGTTGCTGCTCCGAGGGGTTTGCAGTGGGGATACCCTTGTCAGGCTAAGGGGCTGCTGAATACCGGTCAAGATCTGATTCGTTTTCAGTTGTGTGCAAGGCCCGAACGATTGCAAATTGTCCGGGCCTTATGTTCAATCTCATGTGAGGCGGTATGCTTAAATTTGCTCGAAGTTTGATTTGTCGACGCCGCACAGGGGACAGACCCAATCTTCAGGGATGTCGGCAAAAGATGTTCCCGGTTCAATGCCACTATCGGGGTCGCCCACCGCAGGATCGTAGATGTAGTCACAGACAATACAGCGATATTTATTCATTGGTTCCTCCATTAAGGGGTTGAATTTTGTCGAGTCTAGCAAATCTCGAAATATATGACAAGATTGGTAATTAATGTTTCTGCTTCCGATTTCTAGATCATCTTCAAGAGTTCGACAACTGTTTTTTCAATCCCTTCGGCAGCTTCTCGAATACTTCCGGCCAACATGTAGGCTGGAGTTGAAACCAGTTTATTCGCAGGGTCGACAACAAAATTTCCGACCAGGCATTCGATATGCTCAGTTCCCATCGCTTCAAGGGCTTGTGCAGTGCCCCGATCGGTGCCGATGGTCAACTTATGCGCAAGATCATCCTTGCCGAGGATGCTTGAAATAAGGGCGGGAGAAATGCAGATCGCGGCCAAAGGTTTTTGGGCGGCGACGATTTCTCGGACCAGGCGAGCCACCTCTGGATGTGCGACGCATTCGCTCCCCTGAGTCGCGAAATCACAAAGATTTTTGGCTGCGCCAAACCCCCCGGGGAAGATCAGGGCATCGATATCATCGATGCGAACATCGGCGATATCGCGAATTTTACCGCGTGCAATCCGCGCTGATTCAACCAGGACATTTCGAGTCTCACCGTCGCTAGGTTCACCAGTCAAGTGGTTTATCACCGCAGCATTGACGTTGGGGGCCATGCAAACGGCTTCCGCACCGGCTCGATCAAGAGCGAGCAGCGTGATAACCGCTTCGTGAATTTCGCTACCGTCATAAACACCGCAGCCGGAAAGAACGACACCAATTTTAGCCATGGGAGCCTCCCTGTATGTATAGGTTTATATAGCGGAGATCAGACTGAGCCGCCTTGTTTCAGGAAAGCATAGATGCCCGCACTAGACTGTCAAGTGGACACTCATTTTGATCCTGGTCGGGCTATCTATTTATTTGCTGGTGTAGAAAACGGCTATTCCGCGTGCGATCTGGTCGCCAGTGGCCGTCAGGCTGTGGAGATCACTCGAATCCCAATAGGCCGAGTCTCCGGCCTCAATCAGATAGGTTTCATCGCCATGCCGTAGCTTAACCTGCCCCTCCAATAAATAGAGAAACTCTTCACCCGGGTGTTGAACCGATTTGGTCTGCTCGGCCTGATGCGGGTCGAATTCAACCATGAAAGGTTCCATGTGTTTATGTTTTTTGCCATAGGCCAGTGAGTGATAGCGATAGGGCTGTGGCTCGCCTCCCTGCTTGGGGCGGCGATGGATCGGGTTTGCATCTCCGGCGCGGACGACCAGACATTTCTGGGTGTTGTCTTCTTCCTCAAAAAAAGTTTGGAGATGAACCTTGAGTGCTTTTGAAATACGCAGCAGCGTGGCCAGGGGGGGGATGACCTGTTCATTCTCAATCTGGGAAAGCAGGGGTTTTGAGAGTTCGGTCTCGGTAGAAAGGTCCTGCAGGGTCATGCGTCTGCCTTGTCGCAGTTCGCGGATCTGTTGACCGATTCTTAGTTCTTTGACTTCTGCCCTGAATTCATCCATATCGAGACCTTATTAAATCTAAAGTGTTCCTAACCTTTTTTGATTGTACCCGAGAAGTAAAGTGATGAAATGAATTCTGCGAGAAATTATCTATCCCACTCAATATCCACGAGAATCAGCACAATGATAGCCTTTAATTTTTAGCGTTCTATGACCCCCAGGTCAAGGAATATTGCGACTAGAACCCTTGGATAGGGGCTGCTCGGCCAGCCTCTGAGCCAATTACTGGTGGTGCCATGAATGCTGTGTTAATATTTCAAAGTCTTTTTGAACTCCCTCCGAACCTAGTGGACCTGTCTGATGCCTTCTCCTTTGTTTCGTGCCGTACTCTTTGACCTCGACGGAACCCTGTTGCAGGTCGAGATGCGTAATTTTATCCCGCGCTATATCGCTGGCTTCCATGCCTGTTGTAGCGACCTGGTCAGTTATGATCTTTTACAGCGCGCGATGCGCTCAGGAATACACCTGTTGCTCGAAACTGAATGCGGTGAGCACACCAATGAAGACCGGCTGTTTACTTTTTTGGCGGGCCGTTTACAACAGAATGAGGAGGAGTTGCGTGAGCGATTTGCCCGGTTTCTGGTCTCAGGGCTTGAGCCCTTGGCCGACGCCATACTTGAAATTCCGGAGGCGGGCTCCTTGCTGGAGTGCTGTAAGTTGGCACAGGTGCCTCTGGTTTTGGCCACGAACCCTGTGTTCCCCAAAGACCTGATAACCGCTCGTTGTCGCTGGGCTGGCCTCGACCCAGACGCTTTTGACTTGCTAACCAGTTTTGAAAATAGTCGTTACTGTAAACCACAGCACGGCTACTTTATTGAAGTCGCTGAAAAACTTGGAATTGATCCCCGTGATTGTTTGATGGTTGGCAATGACACCAGTCATGATTTGTCGGCAACGGATATTGGCATGACCACCTGGCTGGTCGATAGCTATCTGATTGACCGCGATGGCCCGACCTGGCAACCGGATTATCGTGGCTCCCATCAGGAGTTGCTCGGTTTTTTACGCATCCATCTTGCGGCCTGATATGGGACTGCGGAGGAAAGACCTACTTTTCTCGCTCTCGGGATGGAAATGACTTGCTGATTTCGATGAAAATTAATACACTTACGTGATATGTCGTTTACCAACCTGCACAGGTGCAGGGTTAAATATGGAGGCCGATCATTATGGCACGTTTGGTGGAAAACCCAGATTTAGCTTTTAGACTTGCCCGGGCAATCGTCTCGGACGTTGCACTCTATAATCAGAGTAAGGTTGAGGAGGGGATCAAAAATGACAGTATCTTCACCTTAATGGCCGAAGAACTTGACGAGGGCCGCGAGCATTTCTTTGCGCGGGTTTCCCCTGAACTTGCTAATCGTGAGCATCTGTTCGAGCGTGCAATCGTCGATGTTATGATTAAACAGGCTGGTAAAATAGAAAGTTCTATCTGGTAAATGGATTTAGAACGCAGGGTTGTTTTTTCCGAGGAGCGTCCGCCTGAGCGCCTCGATGTTTTTCTGGGGGGAGAGTTGCCTGGCGTTAGCCGGGTGCAGATAAAGCGTCTGCTCGACGATGGGCTGATTCTGGTTGATTCTGAACCAAGTAAAGCCTCGGCGCGTTTACGTGGCGGTGAAGAAATCAGCATCCACCTTCCTGAACCACAGCCCGCGACTGCCCTGCCTGAAGCGATTCCGCTGCAGGTTCTTTACGAAGATTCTGATCTTATAGTGATTGACAAGCCTGCTGGCTTGGTGGTACATCCGGCGGCCGGTCATGCCAGTGGAACCCTGGTTAATGCCTTACTGCATCATTGTGGTGATCTGTCAGGGATCGGCGGAGAATTGCGTCCCGGGATAGTTCATCGCCTCGATAAGGATACCTCCGGAGTGATGGTTGCGACCAAAAACGACGCGACCCACCTGGCTCTGGCGGCCCAGTTTAAAGAACATACAGTCAATCGCCGCTATTTAGCTTTGCTCCATGGCATTTTGACCCCTGCAACTGGTCGGATAGAATCCGCAATTGGTCGGCATCCTAATCATCGCCTGAAGATGTCGAGTCAGGGCCGACAGACAAAAGAGGCTGTGACCCACTGGAAGGTTCGCAGTCATTACGATGCGGATCGCCTGAGTCTGGCCGAGTTGCGTTTGGAAACAGGGCGTACGCATCAGATTCGTGTCCACTTATCTGAACTGAATATGCCGCTGGTCCAGGATCCGCTCTATGGTGGTCGTGTACGAACCGGATCGCTACAGGATGTTGCATTGAAAAAATTGGCCTTGCAGTTGCCAGGTCAAGCCCTGCATGCAAGGTTGCTCGGCTTTATCCATCCACGAAGTCAGCAGTATCTCGAATTTATAAGTGAACCGCCATCGGCATTTGCCGAGTTGCTCGACTATCTTAAGCTTAAATATATTGAAGACAGAATCTAGGCAGGAGTAAGCCATGAAGATGAACCGTGTTGATAAAATAAGTTATCTGGAGCCAGATTGGTCAGCAAAGCAACCTCTGCTTTCAGCAGGTTTTTCTACGCGACATGGTGGCGTCAGCCGAGCGCCTTTTAATTCGCTCAACCTTGGTTTTGGGAGCGACGATCTAAAGTCTCATGTTGAAGGGAATCGCGCCAATTTCTGCCGCGCCTTTGACTTGCAGCCACATCAACTTTTGACGATCAAGCAGGTTCACGGAACCAACTTGCTCCTGATTGATGACGAGAATCTCGATCTTTCCCATTTTTTGTCTGTTGAAGCTGACGGGATTATCACGAATCAGCGCGGCTTTATGATCGGAGTTCTGATCGCTGATTGTATTCCACTGTTGCTCCATCATCCGGGAAAAGGGGTCGTTGCTGCAGTTCATGTCGGCTGGCGTGGCGCAGCCAGTGGTATCATTGCACGCTCAATCGAATCCATGCAGGCTCATTTCCACTGTGCCCCTGGGGAGATTTACGCCGCCGTAGGTCCAGGAATCGGTGCTCATCGTTTTGAGGTCGATCGTCCTGTGCGGGAGGCATTCCGTAATGGCAGTGGTTTCTGGGATCTGATTGCCAAAGAGGTTAGCCTTGGTCATTGGCAGGTCGATCTTCCTTTGAGTTGTCGTTTGCAGCTAGAGGCTGTTGGAATTCCAAGTGCGAATATTGATGTTGCTGAAGATTGTACCTGCTGCCATCAGGAGCTTTATTTTTCGCATCGGCGCGATAATGGGCAGACGGGTCGCCAACTCGGCTTTATTCAACTGAAGTAGTCAACTGAGGCTTCGTCTGACACGACGCAGCCTTTCTTTTTACTAAATCATGTTACAAATGTAACATGATTTGGCGGACAGGAATTTCATAAAATTATTTTTAATCCAGGGTTTTGGTGTGGAGTTCTCAGAAGGAAGTCAGATGCAGGGGGTATAGTCCGCACATAAGAATTAAAATAAAACTCAGTTTTCTGAGTCCCCGGAGGGGGGGGGCCCCCATCTTTTTTAAAGGATGGGGGCTTTTTAGTCTCTGCTGTGTAGCTACTTCCGCCAGAAGGATGGAAAGAAGAGGACTAAAACGGTAAAGAGTTCGAGGCGGCCCATCAGCATACAAACCACCAGTACCGTTTTCGCGAAGGCTGGCACATGGGCAAAATTGTCGACAGGTCCAACCGAACCCAGCCCGGGACCGATATTGGAAAGACAGGCGATTGCTGCGGCGCCACCCGAAATCAAGTCCATTCCACTGGCTGCAAGCAGTAATGAGGCGATAAGGAAAATTCCGATATAGAGGGCAAAAAATCCCAGAACTCCGGCGAGAACCTCGTTGTCGACTGGGCGTTTCCCCAGTTTAACCACGCGTACGGCGCGGGGATGAATCAGACGAAATATCTGGACCTGGGCATGTTTGAACAGTAGCAACACCCGCGCGACTTTCATTCCTCCACCGGTTGACCCTGCACAGCCTCCGATGAACATCAGCATAATTAAAATATATTGAGTGATAACTGGCCAGAGTTCGTAGTCCGCGGTACCGAAGCCGGTTGTGGTTAGGATTGAAACGACTTGGAATGCGCTATAACGCAGATTTAAGACGAGATCATCGTAGGTCCCCGATGTCATATTAAAGAATACGAGAAGGCCGATAGCGCCAAGGGTGATCCAGCTATAGAACCGGAACTCTTCATTTTTATAGAAATCACCAATCCGGCCGCGCAATGCGTGCAGATGAAGGGTAAAGTTAACCCCGGCCAGAAACATGAAAAGGACAACCACCCAGTCGATATAAGCACTATTGTAGGCGGCGAGAGAAGCGTTGCGGGTGGAAAACCCCCCAGTCGCCAGGGTCGCGAAAGAGTGACAAAGCGCGTCGAAAAACGTCATTCCGCCCAACATCAACATCAGGGTCTCGAGCGCAGTCAACAGCAAATAGACGCCCCAGAGAAGCTTCGCCGTATCCTGAATGCGTGGTTTGAGACGGTCGGCAGTAGGACCGGGAACTTCCGCTTTGAAGAGCTGCATTCCGCCGACACCGAGCATCGGAAGAATCGCCAGTGAGAGCACAATGATTCCCATGCCGCCGAGCCAATGGGTGAGGGCACGCCAGAAGAGTAAGCTTTTGGGGAGCGCTTCTATGTCGGTGAGAATGGTTGAGCCGGTTGTTGTGAAGCCACTCATGGTTTCAAATACGGCGTCAAGGGGCGAGGGGACAGCCCCTGAATAGATATAAGGCAGAGCACCAAACAGGGCGAAAAGAGCCCAACCGAAACAGACGACGCCAAATCCTTCGCGAAGAGAGAGTTCTTTGCGACTGCGGCAAAAGTAGAAAAGAGTGCCGCCGCAACTGGCAGTCGTTAGTGCTGAAAATAAAAAACTGGTTGCTGCCCCATCCTGATAGAACCATGAGAAGGGGATAGGGATCAGCAGGGTTCCGGCCAAATAAAGAAGCAAGGCGCCTAATATACGTAAGGTGAGAATCAGATTCATAAGATTTGAGAGTTATCCATCCGCGTCAGGTGAAAAAGCGTTCAACTTTAGACAGAGAGCCGGGGAGGGTGAAGATGACCACCCGGTCCCCTGCCGCAAGGCGACTTTCACCCGTTGGAATTTCATAATCCTCTCCGCGAACGATAGCACCGATAATTGCGCCACGTGGAAAATGCAGCTCTTTCAGTGGGGTGTTGAGGATCCCGGTTTCTGCTTTGATTTCGATTTCAAGGACCTCGGAGTTACTCCCCTCGATTGTCGCCAATGAGATGATTTCACCACGCCGCACAAAACGAAGGATGGTCGAAGCGGCCGCCAGTCGTGGCGAGATGCAGGCGTCGATCCCCAGGTCTGAAGCGAGGCCGAGGAGTTCAGGTTGGCTGACCAGTGCGAGGGTGCGACGGACTCCCTGCTGGCGAGCAAGGAGGCAAGTCAGAATATTTGTTTCATCCTTTTCGGTAACCGCAATAAATACATCAGCACCTTCGAGTCCTTCGTCCTTGAGGGTCTCTATATCGCTCCCTTCGGCCTTAATTACCAAAGTTTTCTCAAGTTCACCGGCGAGTTTCAGACACCGCTGCTCATCCTTGTCAATCAGTTTGATCTCAGATTGATTTTCGAGACTGCTGGCGATTTGTTTACCGATGTTGCCGCCGCCAAGAATGAACATGCGCCGATTGCTGCGCTTCTCTTCGCTGCCGGAATGGAGCATATATTGGATTGAGGGGAGGTCCTTTTGGTGCGCAAACAGATAGATTCTGTCACCTGCCTGGATAATATCATCGCCCCGCGGGATGATGGTTTCGTCGCCCCGACTGATCGCGACGATGACAAAGCGGTAGATGCCACGCAGTTCCCCGAGCTCTGCCAGGGTCAGGTCACAAAGTGGATTCTCTTTCCCGATCCGGTATCCGAGAAATTGAACCTGTCCTCCGGCAAACTCTGCGACATCAAAGGCTCCAGAGCTACAGGCGATCTGAACCAACTCCTCGGCCACAGCATCTTCCGGGTTGATCAAGAGGTCGATGCCGAGTTTTTCCTTGCTCAGCTTGGCGCTGTTGCCCCGGTACTCAATACTTTTGGTCCGTGCGACTCGGGTCTTAACCTGATATTCACGGGCGAGCAGGCAGGCCAGGATATTGACCTCGTCGAGATCGGTGACGGCAATGAAAATATCGGTTGAGCTGATGCCTGCCTGTTCAAGGACTTCGGCGCTGGCGCCGTTACCGGTCACTCCGAGAACATTGAGGCGGTCCTGGGCATGTTGGATTGTTGCTTCATCACGGTCAACAAGAGTCACTTCGTGCCCCTCACGCGACAGACGGTCGCTGAGAAAATAGCCGACTTGACCCGCTCCTACAATCAGGATTTTCATGTTATCTAACGTTCCTCGACAGCTGCTGTGACGGTCAAAAAGACAGGGGAAAGAATGAGGATTTAACCGAGCAACAATCGCACAAATCAGCTAATTGTGCAATAATCCGAGCGGGTTGTTCGATAGACTTTCGACGGAGTAAAAGGACATGAATTTTCTTGATGATGTGACCGAAGAGCAAATTCGTCATGAGCGAGAGAAGGCTCGAGCTTTGCGTAAGCAAGGATGGTGGCAGAACCGTATTTCAAAGGGGAAATGTCACTACTGTAGTGGACAGTTCCCAGCGAAAGAATTGACTCTTGATCATCTTGTGCCACTGGCTCGTGGCGGACGCAGTAGCAAAGGCAACTGCGTGCCAGCCTGTAAGGAATGCAATAATAAAAAACGCGACCTACTCCCGCTGGAATGGCAGGAGTACCTTGATAAATTGGCGGGAGTCAGTAGAGGGCGATGATTCAGAACCCATGGCGCCGCTTGGTGAGTGCTTTTTCGTATAACTCCTCATAGCGGTGGGCAGAGCCTCCCCAGCTAAAATCAATCTCCATTCCTTTTTTGACCAGCGGTAGCCAGCGATTTCGTTGGGGATAGAGTTCAAGTGCCCGGTCAATAGCTTCAAGCAGCGCCTTAGGTGTTGCATCGTTAAATACAAATCCGTTGCCAGACTTAGTGTGCTGCTGCAGATCGAAGACCGTGTCAGCCAGCCCGCCGGTCTGTCGAACGATCGGCAGGGCTCCATAACGTAACGCGATCATCTGTGTCAGTCCGCAGGGTTCATAGCGGCTTGGGACCAGCAAGCAATCGGCAGCGGAATAGATACGCCGTGAGAGATTTTCGTCGAACTCAAGGCCGATAGAAAAGTTGTTTGTGCTCTCTTTTTGGCGGGCTCGCCAGAATGCAGTTTGTTCGAGATCGCCGCTGCCCAGAAGAACAAACTGCATTGCGCGTTGCATCAGTTCAGGCCAGATCTCCTCAATCAGATCTATCCCCTTTTGTTGATCAAGTCGACTGACGACCGCAATGAGTGGTAAGTCATGGCGTTCTGCCAAACCTAACTCTTTCTGCAGGGCTCGTTTGCAGCTGCGTTTACCGTTCAGGTTGGTGTTGCTGAAGGGTTTATTGAGAGCTGGATCAAGAGCCGGGTCCCAACTTTTTTCATTGATGCCGTTTAAAATCCCATAAAGATCACGACTGCGACTGCGTAGCAGGCTATCAAATCCGTGTCCCTGCTCAATCTGTTGGATCTCCTGACAATAGGTGTCAGAGACCGTATTGATCAGATCAGCGTGGACGATGCCCCCCTTCAGCAGGCTGATGTTGTCGAAATACTCGAGATGTTCAGTGTTGGCGAACTCTTGAGGCAAGCCGAGCTTTTCAACCATAGTCAGAGGGAAAATCCCCTGGTAACCCAGGTTGTGGATTGTCAGTACGGAAGCCGTGGAGGCGAAAAAGGGATCTGTTGCGCGTTCGGTTTTTAAGAGAGCAGGGATGAGCGCGGTTTGCCAATCGTGCAGATGCAGGATGTCGGGGCGAAAATCAGCCCGGAGCAGGTACTCAAGGACAGCTCGGCAGAAGAAAGTAAAGCGCCGTGCATTATCTTGATAATCCCCATCGGGAGTTCCGTAAAGATATTCTCGATCAAAGAATTCAGGTGCTTCAATGAAGTGGTAGGGGACGCCTTCCCAGATCGTTTGGCGCAGGCTGGCACGAATCGTCTCGCCGCCAAGATTAACCTCCACGGCTTTGCGACCCTTGGCCAGAGAGAAGCCGTTCCGTTGCGCGGAACGATAACAGGGCATGATGACGCGCACGTCGTGCCCGAGTTGACGCAGAGCTCTTGGTAGTGAACCGGCGACGTCAGCCAGGCCACCTGTTTTGGCGAAAGGGGTAGCCTCTGAAGTGACAAAGAGGATTTTCATTGGGCGGTGCCCTCCACCTGTCATGTGCTCTGGCAATTTTTGCCAGGTTGGCAGGTCTTCTAAGGAGAGTCCTTGCAAAAAATCATCCAGCAGATATGCTGAATTTTCAGCTAGTTGGAGAACAGCTCGGCAGTTAATTATTAAATTCTTAATATAGGATGAGAACTTACTGATATTGTTCTTTTGTGTTTTATGAGAATTGATATTTTTCAATAGAAAGAGCAGACTAAGTTTTACCAGTGGTTCCTTTTTAAACCAGATTTTTCCACCAAACTCATGGCACTCAATGAGATTTCTCAAACAAACTTCGTCAAATAACGGTTTGATGTGATGAACAGGATGAATTTTACTTGTGAACGGCGCGCAAATCAGTGCCAGAGCTTCATCAGAGATCTCGAGTGGTTTCTCGAACCAGACGGAAGCAACCTTACGCAGCAATTGATCGTCGGGTATGTCGATCTTGAAACTTAATGATAGCAGGGTTTCAAGCTGCTCACTGACTTCGAGGTCACCAAAATCAGGCAAGGTGATTGTGAGCTCCAACCACTTTGATACCTCTGTCAGTAGTGGGTAAATATCGAGCAAGTGGATTCGTGCGGCAAGATCATTTGCCCCGTGCAAGCCCTGTTGCCGATAGAGTTTTTCCCAGTAGCCAGATTCGTCGGGTTGATGCTGAAAACTGTCTAGAACAATATGCGCGTAAGCTGGCAGATTAAAATAGACGGGGTCCGCTGCCGGTCGCAGATACTCCAGAGAACAGTTCAGGCTGCTAAAGATGTAAAACCCCTGCTCCTGTGTGAGTCCAAGAGCACCTCGATGCGATTTTTGCTCAGTTTTTGAATTAATCGCCTGACCTATATGGCCACTGATCTGGTGGGGACTATTGTTGCACAAGACCAGAACAGATTGACCCTCAGATGCGTTGGTAAAGGCATAAACATCCTCTTCTACGCCTTGCTCTGAAATGAAATCATAGAGTTGAAAATCATTTGATCCGCTGAACAGTTGTCGTTTGCGCAATAAGGGGGCGATGAACTGTTGATGTTCATCACGCAGGCGGTGATCGACTTTTTCCTGCCACTCAGGGCGGTTGTATTCCATGCCATATTTTTCACGTAGCCCCTCGCGCTGGCCGTGAGCAAACAGGGGTAAACCAGGCATGGTACAGAGCAAGGTCGCGACACAAAAATATTTATCGCTGTTACCGAACTGTTCAATTGCGGTTTCTTCATCCGGGTTGCTCATGAAATTAACGAAGCGTTGCAGTATCGCCGGATCGAAGGCGAGAATATCAGACAGGGTCTTGCGGTAGTTGAGGTTGTCTTCGCGTTTTAACATGTTCATAAAAGCACTGTTGTAAACGCGGTGCATACCGAGGGTTCGGACAAAATAGCCTTCCATCAGCCAGAAGGCTTCAGCGACCAAAAGTGTATCGGGCTGTTCGGTTTTAATCCGCTCGACGACTTCGCGCCAGAACTCAACCGGGAAGTGACGGTTGAACTCTTCGTTACTCAGGGCCCAGGCACTACGCGATGGAACTCCTTCGCCGCCGTCGGGCAGCGGATACCAGAGGCGTTGGAAATGTTTTTTTGCGAGGGTCATTGCGGCGTCGAAGCGGATGATGCCGAAGCGTTTGGCGGAGTCAAGAATGATTCCGATCATCGCTTCGCGGACCTCTGGCATGAGAAAATTGAGTTGGGCGGTGTCGTTCCAGGGGAGATGGGTCCCATCATTGCCATGATAGATGTAGCGCACCTCGCCAGAGTGTAGATCGCGACGACAGAAAACGACCGCGGCTTCACTATGGTCAAAATAGCCGTCCTCTATCTGAATACACAGGTGGTCGTCGCCGCTCAAATCGCTGCCGGTGTAGCTGTAGCCTGGGTAGGGCGGGTTTGAGGTTTGAATGAACCATTCTGGATGCTGGCGCATCCATTGACTGTCAATACCGGTGTGGTTGGTGACGACATCGCAGGCCAAATGGATACCGCGTTGTTGGCAGCGCGATTTGAGATTGTCCAGGGCAGGGTCTCCACCTAATTCATCGGCAACCCTATAATCATGGATGGCATAGGCTGAGGCTGAAACATGATGCTTGCCGTGCTGGTGTTTGATTTGGCGTGATGCCTCCGAGCGTTGCCAGATCCCGATTAGCCAGAGCCCGGTGAAGCCGAAATCGCGCAATTCGTTAAGTTCTTCGTCCGGAATCTGATCCAATTGGCGGATCTCGCACGCATACTTTTCCGACAATTGATGGAGCCAGACAAAAACAGCTTTGGCCAGTAAAACCGTACGTGGCATCCAGTCTCGATCTGGAGTGAAGTTGGCAACCTCAGCATCGACAGTAAATCCTGGCAGGTTTGGCGCGGGGGGACCAACAGGCCCGCGTTGGTGCTGTTCATCCTGGTGTAGAGCGAAGGCTGCATCAAGCTGAGTCAGAAGCTCAGCAGGGAGCAGACTGCCCCAGTTTTGACGGAGAAAGGTTAACTGTCCTTCCAAGCTGTCAGGGGCAGCGGCCAGCGGTTCCTTCAGCAGGTCGAGTAGCGATTTGCTACCGAACCCTGCCGAGGCGGATGGAGCCTGTTGTCCAACCTGCAGGAGGAGCTGTTCGAAGGGATGGTTTTTGCGCAAGTCTGCAAGTTCCTGGCTAAACAGGCGGCGTCCATCGCGCAGGGCATGATTAGTCGATTGCAGACTCAGAAGACAGAGCTCGACAACAAAAAAATCGATACTGGCAGGATCTTCGGTTGTAAGTAAAGCAGAGGTTTCCGTCTCCCTGTCAGGGGCAACCGGGAAGTCCTGAACCAAGTTTTGTAGTAGCCCTTGCAGTGGGTTTTGTAATCTTTCCGGAAGATTCAGCTTATGTTGCTTGAGATAGTTCTTACCCAGGACCTGCAAGATGCGGTTCATAACCCCCCACAACTGAAGCTCTCCGGCTGTGAGCGGGTCGCCGGTTGTGCGGCGCAGTTCTGAGGCCGTCAGTTGACGCAGGTAGAAAAGTTTTTTGCTATCGGAAGAGAGCAAGGCACTTTGCAGTCCGAGACGTTCCCATTTGTCGCTTCCACACTGGAAGCCGAGCGGATAAAGTTGTTCCCTTGGTATCTGTGGCATATCATCCATCTTTAGCGCATCAGCTCTAGATCGGCATTGCGCAGGAAGTCGGCTGCTTCTTCAGGGGGGGTCGGGTTCATGTGAAAACCGGTCCCCCATTCGAAACCGGCGACCTTGGTTAGTTTGGGAACCAGTTCAATGTGCCAGTGGTAGTCAAAGGGGAGTGAGGCCCAGTATCCAGGTCGCCCTTTGCGCAGGTGCATCGGGGGGGCCGTGTGCAGGATAAAGCTGTAGGGCGGGTCGCGCAGCACGGCGCGCAGCCTTTTCAGGGTGTCACTTAATGCATCCCCAACGGCCAAAAGTTGTTGGTCGGTTTGAGCGGTAAAATCATGGCTGTGATGCAAGGGCGCGATAAAAAGTTCAAACGGGAAGCTTGAAGCGTAAGGGGCGTAAACCAGAATGTTGCCATCGTCACGGACCACCCGAGTTTTCTCAAGGCGCTCCTGATGAATCAGATCGCAGATCAGACACCGCTCCTTACGCTGGTAGTAGTCGCGGCAAACCTTGAGCTCAGTCGAGATCATCGGTGGGACCAGAGGGACGGCGATCAGTTGAGAGTGAGAATGGGGAACGTTTAGCGCCGCTTCAATCCCATGATTCTTGAATGCGAACAGATAGCGAAAGCGGATATCGTTGCGCAGATCGATCATCCGCGCTCGGAATGCTTTCAGGACCTCGGCAATCTCTGATCCATTGAGATCGGCCATGTCGCGCTCGTGGTCGGGGTGTTCGATGATAATTTCGTGGGCACCGATCCCGTTCATCCGGTCGTAGAGTCCATGAGCCCGGCTGTCGAGATCCCCTTCGATCTGCAGTGCCGGAAATTTATTTGCAATAACCCGGACCTGCCAGCCCGGTTGATTGGGAGCACTTCCGTCAGAACGCTTGGCGTAGATTTCGGGCGGCGTTTTTTTTTCCTTCCCCGGGCAGAAAGGGCAAGCCGTAACGGAGTGTTTCTCGCGGGGGGCAAGGAAATTTTGTGGCCTACGACCGCGCCCTTCCGTAATGATCGACCAGTTGGCCTTAAGTGGATCCCATCGCAGTTCAGACACGTTATTACCCTTTCTTCAGTACCAAAGCTTTGAGCCTTTAAAACCTGGGGTTCAGATCGTCCAGTTTTCCTCGTCGAGGAGGGCACCGCGGAAAATCAGGGGAGCATCCCCTTCACCGGGCCAGCGTCCATTGGGCCGTCCATCTTTGACACAGCAACAGAAAAGACGCAATTCGTCATTTTCTGTAAACTTTAACAAGTCTAATGCCATGGCCAATTCGAGAATCTGTCCGCGTGCTGAGATCCCTCTCCCCAAGGGCTGATCGTCCTGAAGCAATTCAAGGAGACCATTTTGAGGATGCCAGCGTAGACAAAGATTTCGCCGACCATGGAGATAAATTTCGAAGGTCCCTTTTTCACCACAAAGTTGATCAAGAAGACCGACTTCATCCAGGCGCAGGTAGAGGGCCTGATCGTCGTAGCCGTAGTAGAGCTTTTGTGGCCCCTGCTGCGCAGAGTGCATGGCGCCTGCGGCGGCCAGGTCGATCTCGCCGGAGGCCAGCCATTCAAAATAGTCGTTGAGTTTGCCGTCGATTTTCGGAGTAAAAGATTCCTTCGGTTCGGAACTCGATATTTGCCCCGTTTGCGGTTTGATCGGATGCTGCAAGCTGGCTGGTGCTGGAAGTCCGCTCAGGTGATAGAGCCCTTCGAGATGGCTCCGAAACAGGCGGTCGAAGATGCTGGCCTGTGATGTCTGGTGCTCATCGCCGAACCACCAAAACCAGTCACTCCCTTCCGCACGAAGCAGCTCCCGAATCTGTTCATTTGGCGATTCCTCAGGGGATGCGAGGGCCTGTTGGATCTGGTCAGTCAGGCAGTCACGACGTGCCGCTGCTAACATCTCCCAGGCATGGTTCTCTTCGGGATGGCCGATCCAGGTGGTGAAGTCGGAGCGGATCCAGGAGCCTGCCGCGAGTTTGTCTAGTGGTTGCGGAGTGGAGCTTGCCACCGCCTGGCCGATAGTACAAAGTTCAAAGGCTGGATTGTCGAGCAGGTTGCGATACAGCAGCTGCAAAAAAGGGTAACCGTTATCGAGGTATCGCTCCCAGCAGTTCTCGCCATCGAGGATAATCGGCACCAGACCACCGGGTGCCATTGCGGCGATTTTCTTCAGGCGCTGAACAATATCTGCAACGGCATCTTCGGCAGTCCAATCGGCATATAGAAAGCCGATCCGGTCCGAGATTTCACGATCACGAAAGACCAATGGCAGTCCAGCGTAGCTGTAGACTCGGTAGAGATCTTTGCGGTTCTTTAACCCCGTGTCCAGGCTGCGAGCGAGGATTCCTTCGTCACTCGCTGCCCAGAGGACTTTCTCCTCGCTGAGCAGTTTTACCGCCTCTTCACTCACCGCACCCTCGGCTGGCCATATCCCTCGCGGCCGACGGCCCAGCAGCTGATCTCCGGTCCGCAGCCCTTCACGCACCTGCAAGCGGGCGTCTTCGGGGTGGTTGAAGTCGGCCAGTGGGAGTGGCAGTCCCGGGCTGGGTTCGCTCGCGCGTCGCAGCTCGCAGAGCAGTGGAAGTATCGGGTGCGCGTAGGGGGTCAGGGAAATTTCGATCAGTCCCGTCGCCTCGAGCTCGGCGTGGCGATCGATTATACGCGCTACTTCATTGTCGCAGATGTCGAGGACCTGACTTTTTTCTACTTCGCTGAAATTTTCACCGCGGCGCAACAGGGCGTCTAACACTGGCTCACGTTTGCGGAGATGATAACCAGTCCAGCTTAGCAAAAACCAAACTTGTAAATCGCGCAGCTCCTGGGCCGAGAAGCTTGGAGCCGTGGCCGCAGGATCAATCCCCCGTTTCTGGCGCAAGCGACGGTAACCTGGGTTGGGGTTCAGGTGACGCTGGTCGTTTACGGAGAAAAAATGCTCGAGAATGAATACCCGTTCAAGGGGGTTTAAATCTTCGGCCTTCTTACGTGTCATCTCGAGCCAGCTGTCGGCATCTTCTCCTAGCCGATAACGATCCAACTGCTCAAGCAGAGTCGGCACCAGGTTGATGGTCACAGGAGCCTGACACTCAGCCACGGTTTCGAGCATTTCACCGTAATCCTTGACTGCGTGAAGCCAGGTCCAGGGGAGCAGAGTTCGGCCGCTGGTCGGGTCACGGTAGTCAGGCTGATGCATGTGCCAGAGAATGGCAACTTTCAGCCGATTTTTACTCATTCCTGCAGTAACTCCTTCTGCCAGAGTTCAACCTTGAGATGATATTCATTGATCAGCTCTTCGGCCTTTTTCCGTGTTTTGGCTTCGGCGCGTAAATGAACCAGGGGACGATAAGGGTCGGGAACCACAAGCACCCAGCCCTGGGCTAAGTTGATCTTGACACCGTCGATGAAGGTCGTTTCCAGGCCGGCTGACGCCTCGTTCATCAGCCGCATGACTCCTCCTTTTTGCTCCCAGCTGCAGGGGAGTTGCAGCTTGAGGTAGCTATCAAACTGCAATTTGCTGATGACTTCGCTAATGCTGCTCTCCTGCCTGCCAAGCAGTTCGAGTAGCCGGGCGATACTGAACATGCCGTCATAGTGCGGGTGGAAATGCGGGAAAATCAGGCGGCGCTCCATATCGGCGGCCATGACGGTCCCCTCTTCCTGCGCGGCCAGACCGATGGAACGGCCATCCCCCTTGGTCCACTTGGTTTTCATCCCGCGTTTGGCGGCCATGCGTTTGATGCTCTCGGGCGCCGTGATCGGTAATACGATCTGTCCTGATTTTTTTGGTTCTTCCAGAGTGGCAAACAGAGCAATGGTCTCTATTTTAGTGAGGGGGATCCCCTTGTTGTCAAGAAAGGTTGCCCGCTCTCCCGATGCACCAATCATGAAACCGGCAGTCGCTTGCAGACTGACAATGATCCGGCCAAGTTGGTCAAGTCGCGCTTCAATCTCTTCAGGGGACGGGGACGACTGGGTTTCATCGACATGGGAATTGAGTTCGATTACCTCGCAACCAAGATCGTTGAGCAGGCCAGGCAAAACGTCCGCGGCTGGCGCATGGTTCAGGTCGACAACAACGCGTGGGCGACTGGCCGAGATCAGACCCTTGTCCAGCGCGCGTAAGAACCCTTCACGGTAGTAGTCAGAGATGTTCGGCAGCTCAGAGATGGTCCCCGGCTCTGAAAAGTGGACCCGACGAAAATTTTCTTTGAAGAAGATCCGCTCGATGGCCTTGGCGCTGTTCGATGAAATTTCGTGCCCCTGTTCATCGAAAAAGACGATCTCGGTCACTGAGGCATCGCGATCCGATTGGCGAAAGTGAACGCCGCCGACCTCGCCGAAGGTGGTCAGCTTGTAGCGCAAGACCGGCAGCGGCAAGCGTTTGACATCGCGCACATTGATGCCAGCCGAGAGAAGACCACCGACAAAGCTGCGTTTAAGCATGCGTGAAGAGCGGAAGGCATCGCGCCCGGTCAGAACATAAGAATCTTTCGGCAGAGTTGAACCGTAGGCCGCGCCCAGTTTGGCGGCAAACTCAGGGGTCAGCTCAATATTGGTCAGCCCCTTGACCAGTGCTCCTTCAAACAGGCTCTTGCGCCAGACTTCACCCCAGATCAGGTTGCCGGTCACGATTGAACCCGCTTCGATAATCTTGTTGGGCCAGACCTTAACATCGGCATTGAGCTGTGCCTCATCACCGATGGTCGAATGATCGCCGATGACAGTCCCTGTTTTGAGGATAGCTGATTTTCCGATTCGTACGCTGTTGCCAATGACCGCGCCTTCGAGCTTGGCGCCAGTTTTGACAAAGACATTATCCCAGAGGACACAGTCTTTAAGCTCGACATCGTCCTCAATCACACAGTTGCGGCCAATGACCGTGTTCTTGAGACTCGCCCGGCCCAGTACGCGGCTGTTATCGCCGATCAAGACAGTCCCGCTGAACTTAGCCAGTTTAGGCTCAATCGCACCCGCCTCGGCCCCAAGAAAGAGCCCTTTTTTCTTTGCAGCCTTCTCGGTGATTTCAACTTTCATCTGGCCCGCACAGAGGTCACGGCTGGCAGCGAGATAGGCATCGGTATGACCGATATCAGCCCAGTAGCCTTTGAGGGTACAGCCGAAAAGCGGGGCCTTCTTGGCAAGCATTACCGGGAAGACATCTTTAGACCAATCCCGGTTCTCTCCTTCGGGGATCAGTTCGAGGACTTCCGGTTCCAGTATGTAGATACCGGTATTGATGGTGTCGGAGAACACTTCGCCCCAGTCCGGTTTTTCAAGAAATTTACTGATGCGCCCTTCGTTGTCGGTAATCACAACGCCAAATTGGAGCGGGTCGGCTACCGGCGTTAAGGCCAGAGTGGCCTGAGCTTGTTTGCGCTCATGGAACGCAAGAGCCTGGCTCAGATCGAAGTCGGTCAGCAGATCGCCGCTGATGATTATGAAGCGTTCATCGAGATGTTTGGCTGCCGACTTGACCGCACCAGCGGTGCCAAAATCATCGAGGGGGGTCACATAAGTAATGCTGACGCCAAATTCACTGCCGTCGCCGAAAAAATGTCGAATGGTCTCTGGCTGATGGTAGAGCAGCATGATGAGTTCAGAAATGCCGTGGCGCTTGAGCAGGTCAATAATATGCAACATGATCGGGCGGTTGAAAATCGGGACCATCGGTTTGGGCAGGTTGATGGTCAGTGGGTGCAGACGGGTACCAAAACCGCCGGCCATGATGACAGCTTTCATATGAACTCCTAACTACAGAACTGGTCAATGAGACTGGTATGTGAATGATCGGTGTCTGGGTTCAGCTGTGACGAGCCAATTGTCGGGAGACCTCATGTTTGAGTTCGCTGAGATCAGAACTTTTGACGATGTAAGCATCGGCCAGCCAGGAGGAAAAATCGTCTTTGTAGCAGTTGTAGGCGCTGCAGAGTATCACAGGTAGCTCTTTTTTCTCCTGGACAATTTTCTGCAGCATGTCCAGGCCACTCTCCTGTTTGAGTTGGATATCAAGGATAACCAGATCGATATCACCTGCACCAAGCTGTTTGGCAGCCTCGGTGCCGTTTGCCGCAGTGACGACCTCATAACCCTCTTCGCTGAGTTCATCAGAATAGAGCAGGCGCAGTGCAGGTTCATCATCGACAATAAGAATTTTTGCCATCAATTTTACTCCACAAATTTGAGCATTCAATCGGATATATTCTGATTAGTAAGTATATCAGGAGCCTGAAGTGGCGCAACGGGAATGAACATGAAAAATCGCGATTATTGACCTTGATCCCGCTATGACTTCTTGACATAGTGGCCGCCATGCGACGTAAAGCCTTTAATCTCTATTCGACTCACCTTAAGTCTCGTTTTGACGGGCGGGTGCACAAAATTTCGATCGACGCCGGATTCGGCTGTCCTAACCGTGAAGGGGGGCGCCTGGGTCACGGCTGCCTTTTCTGTGCGCCGAGTGGCTCGGGATCGGTCGGGATCGAACACACGAAGACGATCAGCGAGCAGGTTGAGCTGGCTAAGGCCCTGATGCGGAGGAAGTATCGGGCAAAGTGGTTCATCGCTTATTTCCAGCCATTTTCTAACACCTTTGCGCCGGTCGATGTTTTACGCGACCGCTACGATCAAGCCCTGGCTGTTGAGGATGTGGTTGGGCTGGCTGTCGGCACAAGGCCGGATTGCATCTCACCTAAAGTTCTCGATCTGCTCCTCGAATATGATCAGCGGACCTACAGCTGGCTCGAACTCGGACTGCAGAGCATTCACGATAAAACCTTGAACTATCTGCAACGCGGCCATGATTACCAGTGTTTTCTCGACAGCTATTATCAAGCCAAGGTGCGTGGACTGCGCGTGTGTGTGCATCTGATCCTGGGACTGCCGGGTGAAAGTCGGGACGATGTTATGGCCACGGCTGACGAGATGGCGCGACTTAAGGTCGATGGGGTCAAACTGCATTTGCTGCATGTCCTCGAAGGAACACCTCTGGGCGAACTCTATAAACAGGGGGAGGTCCCGATGCTTGAAATGCAGGAGTATGTCGAACTTGCCGTCGATTTTATCGAGCGACTCCCTCCTGAGACCTTGATTCAACGCCTGACCGGCGATGGCCCGCGCAGTATCCTGCTAGCTCCTATGTGGTCAATGAATAAGTGGGAAGTCCTTAACGCCATCGATGATGAACTTGAGCGGCGCGGGACAGTGCAGGGAGTAAAATACCAGGTCGCTGAGATCTGAACCCCGGATAATATAAATATGACTGAAATGGTTTAAGTTTTAAGGATGGGTAGGAGTACGGCTGAGATGAATAATTCTCGGCAGAACCTGATAACTCAGGATTGAGCAGGGGCCGTGACAATCGCTTGAGCGGGAGAAACCGGATCGATCGGCCCGCCCCAGGAGATGAGTAGCAGTGAAGCCCAAATGAGACTGATAAACAGTAATAAAAATCTAAACATGGCGCGTAATCTAGCACTGCTAATCCTCTGAATCAACAGGAGAAATGATAATATTTTCTTATTGTTTCCTTAGAATTTTGCCTTATTGAAAACAAGTAGGGCCACCCGAATCAGTGGCCCTGCTTTGTCACGCGGAATTGATTCTGGGTTTATCCTGTAGACCTTTCGTTGTCTCGTGCCATTCTCGATCAGTTGAATGGATTGTTTGTGATTTAAACTCACCAAGTTATTGCCATTGTTATAGTTTATTCCAATGAGTGTGCCAACCGTTAAAGTACTTTGATTCAAGTGACTTAGAGGATTGATAACGAAAATCCCTGGGGATGGTTGTATAATATTCTACAGGTGACAACAGGATATCCTGCAGCAATGAATTGGGATAGGAGAGAAGGTTTTGAGGATGGCCTCTGACTTCATGGTTGGTAATCGGCGGGGCTGGAATCCTTCAAGTGGTTTTCAGCTGCGACTGGCCAACCAGATGGTGTGGCGGCCACCTTTGCCCTTGCCACGCGCACTGGTCTGTTCTTCTCTGACCTTATAACCGGCCTTGCGCAGTCGTGTCGTAAAGGCTGCGCTGGGGGTTGCTGACCAGACGGCCAGGGTCCCTCCAGCCTTTAAGGCCTGATAAGCGGTTTTAAGTCCGGCATTTGAATAGAGCCAGTCATTCTCTTTCTGGGTCAAGCCATCGGGGCCGTTGTCGACATCGAGCAGAATCGCATCAAACCTCTGGGTTGAGGTTTTTATAATCGCGGCCACATCGATTTCGCGGATCAGGGTACGGGGATCTTTCAAGGGGTAACCGGCCAGGTGGCCCAAATACTCACGATTCCAGCGGACGACAGCCGGAAGGAGTTCTGCGACCTCCAGTGAGGCATCAACCCCGAGATGGTTCAGAGCCGCCGCCGCGGTGAATCCCATTCCCAAGCCACCAACCAGAACCCTGGGCCGCTCGGTGGTGCCGAGGCCGGCACAGCCGAGTTCCGCAAGTTTCTCTTCAGAACCATGAGCGCGGCTGTTCATCAGTTCGCAGTTGCCGATGCGGATCGAAAATTCGTCATCACGCTGATGGAGGTGCAGCAGCCCGCCATCATTGGGGATATCTGTGCTATCCAGTTGTTTCCAGGGGATCATTATTGGACTCATTCGTTTTTGATTTAGAATGCTAAGCGTTTATATTCTTTAAGAAAATCTCTGTCAAGTTCAGCTCGCCAGTCATCAGTCACTAATCGTCGCGCCGCTTGTTCCCAGCCCTGCAGCTATGTTATTTTCCGGGTGTCCTTTCACATCTCTTTGCTGTCCCGAGTTTATTGCCAATGTTTGATCTGAACAGTTTAAACCCCCAACAGCGGCAAGCCGTTGAGCATGATCTGGGTCCTTTGCTTTTGTTGGCCGGTGCCGGTTCGGGCAAGACCCGCGTCATCACCTGTCGCATCGCTTATCTGTTAGAGCAGCGACAGGTCCCCGCCGCTCAGATTCTGGCCATGACCTTCACCAATAAAGCAGCGCGAGAAATGCGCGAACGGGTCGAGCAGATGCTCAGTCGCAAGGCCTGCAAGGGGATGGTCATCAGCACCTTTCACTCGCTCTGTGTGCGTATTCTGAAAAAACATATTGAGAAGCTGGGGTACAAAAAGAATTTTTCGATCTACGCCGCCAGTGACCAGCAACGTCTGGTGCGTGATCTGTTGCGCGATATGATCGCGGATTCCAGCTCCAAGGATGCTGATCGTGTTTTGTGGCAGATCTCCGATGCCAAGAATCGCCTGGTAACAGCCTCTGTTTTTAAGGCCGATATCAAGAATCCTGACAGTTGTCTGACCGCCGAGATATATCCCCGTTACCAGAAAGCTCTCAAAGCGTACAATGCGGTCGATTTTGACGATTTGTTGATGCTGGTCGTTCAGCTGTTTGATGAATTTCCTCAGGTATTGGCTGATTATCAGCAGCTTTTCACTTATCAGATGGTCGACGAATATCAAGATACCAACCCGGTGCAATACCGTCTGCTGCGCCAGCTCTCGAGTCTCCACGGAAACCTCTGCGTCGTCGGTGACGACGATCAATCGATCTATGGTTTTCGCGGGGCAGACGTGAGTACGATCCTCAATTTTGAAAAAGATTTCCCCGGCACCAAGGTCATCAAACTGGAGCAGAATTACCGTTCGACTGGGCATATCCTGGCAGCCGCTAACGCGGTGATTTGTAATAACAAGAAACGCCGGGTTAAAGCCCTCTGGACCGCTGACGGCGATGGCGAAAAGGTTGAATATCTGCTGTGTGAGGATGACGAGGATGAAGCTCGCCAGGTGATGGAGCGGATTCATGCGGAACGTTTCAAGCGCAAGTTGGAATATCGCGACTTTGCCATTCTTTATCGCACCAACAACCAATCTCGCTCCTTTGAAGAGCAACTGCGCTACGAGGATATTCCCTATGTGCTGATCGGCGGACAGAAATTTTTCGACCGCAAAGAGGTCAAGGATCTGGTCGCCTACCTCAAGGTTCTGATCAACCCCTTTGACGAGGTTAATCTGCTGCGGATTCTGAATTATCCTAAGCGTGGAATTGGGGGGACCAGTGCCGATCGCCTGATTCGGTTGTCGGCCGACAGCGAAAAGCCGCTTTGGGAACTGCTCCAGAACGCCGGTGATATCGAAGAGTTATCGCCCAAGGTTGTCGGTGCCGTAGAAGGCTTTGCTGACCTGCTCAAGCGCTATCGCAAGCGCTTCAACCAGCCGTTGCAGATGGTCGAGACCCTGCGCGAGTTGGTCAAGGAATTGAAACTCGACGAGGAACTCTATCGTCAAGAGAACGATCCACAGAAGGCGCGGCGCCGGGTTGAAAATCAGGCGGAGGTGATGAACTCCATGGCCTCTTATCTGGAGCGAGACGCTGAGCCGACACTGGCTCGATTTCTGGAGCGGGTTTCATTGCTCGATGACGATAATATTGGTCGTAACGATAAAGAGAAGAAGCTGGCGCAAGATGCCGTAACACTGATGAGTTTGCACTCGAGCAAAGGTCTGGAGTTTCCGTTGGTCTTTCTGGTCGGGATGGAAGAAGAGACGCTGCCTCATAAAAAGTCGATCTACGAGACCTTTGATATCGATGAAGAGCGCCGTCTCTGTTATGTCGGTATGACCCGCGCCCGGATGCAATTGGTGCTGATCGGAGCGCGCAAGAGGAGGCGTTATGGCAGCATGGCACAGCGTGATCCCAGTCGCTTTTTAACCGAAATTCCCAAAGAGGTCCTGTTGCGTCTGAGTAGTGAGGTCCCGCGCGAAACGAGTGAGACCGAAAAAGAACAGCTGGCGGATAGCTTCTTTGCTGGGATCAGTAATCTGTTTGGTGATTGATATTTGAAGTCCAAGTTCGACGTTCCACGCTCCATGTTCGACGTTGAAACCCTATAAACCTTGAAAATTGGAACGGTTTGCAAGGTTTGTCATAAACAGGAGGAATAAATGAAGATTACCTTCCCCGGTGGGGTGGCGGTTAATGCCGAATTTGATGGGTTTACGGTGAAGAGTGATCAGCCGGTGCGTGCTGGTGGCCAGGGGGCAGAACCTTCACCATTTGATCTTTTCATGGCATCGCTCGGAACCTGCGCCGGTTTTTTTGCCCTGCGCTTCTGCCAGCAACGTGAACTACCAACTGAAGGATTGAGTTTGTCACTCGACATAGAGCGTGATCCCGAAAAGAAATTACCTTCCAAGGTGCGGATTGTTATCAATCTGCCTGACGGCTTCCCTGAGAAATATCGCACAGCTATTATCCGCGCCACCGATCAGTGTGCGGTGAAACGCAGCATTGCCGATCCACCAGAGTTTGAAGTGATCACGCAATAATGACTTGGAGTTGGATTTTGTCGTCAAGCTCAGGACCAGAGGGTTAACTCTTGTTGCTTGGCGCCCTGTATGGGGTCGGTACTGAGCTCGCCGCTGAAGGTTTTTTCGAGAACCTCGGCCAGGTCGTTAAAGAGGTCCGGTTTGCCGAGGACCTTGAGGATGTCAGCCTCTTCAAGTTCGGTCTCGTCGAGCAGGTTCTGTTGCCCGGTGCAGATCAATATCGGCAGATCAGGTCGCAGTTTTTTTGCCTGCCGTGCCAGCTCCAACCCGGTCAACTGCGGCATGGTCTGGTCGGTGATCAGAATATCGAAGAGGTTCGGATCTTTTTCAATCATCTCCAGCGCCTCACGACTACTGGTGGTGCCGGTCACCTGATAACCCAGATCTTCCAGAAACTCCCGACCAATATTCACCAGACTCATTTCGTCGTCAACCAGCAAGAGATGCTGACCGCGGCCCATGGGGAGAACATGTTGGCGTTTTGGATGACTTTGAAATTCGCCCGTGAGTAGCGGCAGCAGCACCGTAAACGTTGAACCCACGCCCAGTTCAGATTCAACCTCAATCCAGCCGCCTGAGACATTGACACTGCTCTGCACGACCGATAGCCCCAGCCCCGTACCCGATTCAGCCCCCTTGGTTGTGAAATAGGGGTCGAAGATGCGTTCTCTGGTGTGCTGATCAATCCCCGTCCCTGTATCGCTGACTCTTAACCGCAGGTACGCACCGCTTGTCAATTGAGGATAATCCTCAGGTTCAGGTGAAAATTGATCCAGAGTCACGGCCAGGGTTCCCCCATGGGCCGCCATGGCCTGCACTGCATTGGTCGCAAGATTCATTAAAATCTGATGGATCCGCGTCGGGTCGGCGAGAATCCAGAAGTCGGTTGAGGGGATGCGTGCTTTGATGGTGATGGTTGAGGGGATGCCAGCGCGGAGAAGTTTAAGCGACTCCCTGACCACCGGGATGACCAGGGTTGGTCTTGCTTCCTCTTTCGATTTGCGACTGAAGGAGAGGATCTGTCCGACCAGGTCTTTCGCACGATTAGCAGACGCAAGAATCTTTTCGATGCGATCGCGCTCCTTGCTCCCCTCTTCGAACTTGATTTGCAGCAGCTGGGCAAAACCAAGAATCGGCGTCAAGACGTTGTTGAAGTCATGGGCGATGCCGCCAGCCAGGGTGCCGACAGCTTCCATCTTTTGTGATTGACGTAATTGATCGAGCAGGTTGACCTTCTCTTTTTCACTGGCAATCCGCTTGCTGATATCACTGATAAACATCGCAGCATGCCATTTCCCGTCCATGTTGAAACCTGAAATAGACATTTCAACTGGGACCAGAGTCCCATTCTTGGCCCGGGCTTCAAGTTCAGCCCGATGACCAGCGACTTCGTTGGTCTGTTCGTCGAACTCGGGGCAGGCCTCTGCGAAAATCTGGCGGCTCTGCTCCGGGATAATTAAAGCCGTAAAATTCTCGCCCAGGGCTTGTTTGCGACTGTAGCCAAAGATTGTTTCCGCCGCCGGGTTCCAGTAGCTGATCATGCCGTCAGCCTCGGTCAGAACAATGGCACTGTTGGCATTCTGAGTGATGGTGTGGTAGCGCTCCTCGCTTTCGTGCAGTTTGGTTGTGGCTTGTTTGAGCGGGGTGACATCGGTCAAAGTACCGACATAACCCTCATAGACACCGTCACTCCAGGATGGAATGGCCTCGCCGATCACCCAGCGCGTTTTGTTGTCTGCCAGACAGAGAGAAAACTCGGCGTGAAACGGTTTTTCCTGTTCAATGGCTAACTGCCAGTTTCGCAGCACTTCTGCCCGATGATCCTCATGCAGGTTGCCCAGCCATTCATCCAGACTTTGTTCATAGCCGAGGATGCCAAGCAAAACCCTGGCTTTCTGGTTGTACCAGATTAGGTCGCCATGGGTATCTGTCCGGAAGAGCCCGACTGGAGAGATTGCGGTCACCGTGGTGACAAATTTATTGTGATCGGCCAGGTTTTTCTGTAACTCATGACGGCTGTGCCAGAGGCCGTTGATTGTCTCGGCCAGCGCTCCCATTTCGTCGTTTTGGTGAAAAGGGGAGACCTCCAGTTGGACGCTTTTATTGGTGTCCCCTTTGAAGTCTTTCAGTTGGTTGCTCAGCTTGATGATCTGATGGGTAAACAGAGCATGGAGCAGGCTGTGGAAAACCAGGGTTAATACAAAGCAGACGATGAAGTTGCTGAGAACAATTGCAATGAAATCACGACTGTGGTTGTAGGGGATCAGGCTATTACTGATTTCAAGCTTGATCAGCCAACTCGAATCTGTCGCTGAGCTCCCTCCAAGCTGAAATCGATGCTGGTGGGGGGGGCCGTAAAGTTGCGTTTCAAACCAGCTCGGTGCCGTCGGGATCGGTAGCCGCTTCAGGCTGACCAGCTCTTGGTTTTGCGGATCCACCAATCGAATCGCAAGGACCGGTGGAAAAGAGAAGAGGCCTTCGAGGTGTTCTGTTGCGCCGGTCAGATCGTTCTCGGCCAGGAGTTTTGTAAGCGGTGCCGATGTTGCCAGCATAATTTGCTGTAAGGTTGCATCCCCCTGATCTTGAACTTGTTCTAGCCCGGAGAAAAACTGATAGATACTGGTGCCGGTTGCCAACAACAAGGCGAAGAGACATGCGACCAGTAGCTGTTTGCGAAATATGCTGACAAAACGACGCTTCTGCAAAGAACCTCCTGGCATGCGGAAGTTAGAATTGTTGGAGCTACTTCATGGGTGAATGCTTTGAAAGGTGAAGTTAACCTTTTAGCTTATTTACACTCTGTTGTAAATCTTTGACGACTTTATCGATCAACCAGCGGGCAATGCTGCGTCTTGGCGGCAGCTGCGGGAGGTCATCGAGAGGAAACCAGCCCCCCTCAGCAAGCTCATCTGCTTGAAGTTTCAGCTCTCCGCTCAGGTAATCGGCGGTGAATCCCGTCATGATCTGGCTGGGGAAGGGCCAACTCTGGCTCCCCTGATAGCAGATATTGCACACCCTGATCCCGGTCTCTTCAAACAGCTCACGCACAACTGTCTGCTCCAGGTTTTCCGCAAATTCAACAAAACCGGCGACCAGCCCGAATCGCCCTGGTGCCCATTCGGGCTTACGAACCAGAAGAATTTCATCCCCGCGACGCACCAGCACAATAATGCAGGGATGAATGCGCGGATAGTGCAACGCATGGCATGTAATGCATTTTTTCCCCCAATCGGTTGGGGTGGGTTTCATCTCTGCGCCACAGTTGTCACAGCAGCGGCTTGTCCGTTCCCAGTGTAGAATGGCAATCCCCAGCCCGGCGAGGGAGAGCAGTGCCAGGGGTATTCCGGGTTCATTGTCGAGGATGTTGATCATCTCCAGCTCGCCCGAAATTTCAACGCCGTGGCAGAGTTGCTGCAATCGGCAGGGAACCCCCTGCCAGTCACCGATAAATATCGGTGGCTGCTCTGTTTCCAACCCCGAAACCTCCGCGTCAAGTGGCAGATTTCTCTCTGCGGTGTTTTCGAGAAGAACTCTGCTCCCCTGCAAGATTAATCGAAATCCTGGCCCGCCCGGATCAACCGAAGGGGTTTTAAGCACAAAATCATCATCCAGCGCTTGGCGATTAAACGGCAATAGTTCGCAGTTTGCATAACTCTCAGGTAGCTGGTGACTCATTTTATGTGGGCCAGTTTCTGACGGTAGGCCTGTAGCGCTATCAGGGTTTTTGCATCACTAATCTCACCAGCATCGACCAGGGCGAAGGCTTCTTCGGGAGTCAGGGGGACCAAATCAATAAACTCATCTTCTTCCAGGGCTGTCGGGGTTGTTGTCAGTCCAGTTGCCAGAAAGATGTAAATTTTCTCGCGACAAAAACCGACGGAACTGTAAATTTCGCTGAGAAGTTCCACTTCTGCCGGTTTACGACCGATCTCTTCCTGCAGCTCGCGAGTAATGCATTCAGCCGCATCCTCTCCAACTTCGAGTCTTCCGGCCGGAATCTCAAGCACATCGCCACGTGCGGCCGGACGAAACTGGCGAATCAGCAACAAGCGACCATCTGTGTCGATGGGGAGCGCCGCGGCGCCGCCCGGGTGATGAATCATCTCAAAACGGGCTTCTCGTCCATCGGGTAATTTGTGAGTTTCGAGGGCCAGGTCGAGGACCTTGCCGTTGAATATAATCTCTTCGCTCAGTAGGGACATAGGGACTCCTTGATCGATATTAAAGGCGATCATTGTACAGGGACTGTGGTTTCAAGGGCAAGAAATGTGTCGCTTCGAACCTTTCGGCCACTCAAGGGGTTCGATCTTCTGGCGCTGGGTGCTCAGTTCAGGTTTTTTCAAGCATGATTAGTGGAAATTAAGGCTATTCTTTGTTAGTATTTATTAAAGGTTTGCCAGCCGCTAGCTGAACTCTATTTCTGGAGAACTGTGATGACTGATAATATTCAAAATATTAATTATGATATCGATAAGTTACCACCTATGCCGCTTGTCGCGACACGGATGGTTGAGTTGATTAACTCATCGCGCACTTCGGCCGATGAAATGGCTAAGGTGATCTCCGGTGACCCCGCTATCTCCGCCCGTGTGCTTAAAATTGCAAATTCATCCTTTTATTCAATGGCTCGTCAGGTCAAAACCCTGCAGACAGCGATTGTTATCCTGGGGGAGAGAACCCTTCGAAGTCTGGTGCTTGCCGCAAGTCTTCGCGGGATGCACGGCAAGTTTGGCGATATGGAGCAGATGCTCTGGGAAGATTCAATGACCTGTGCCCTTGGAGCAAGGTTTCTGGCCCGCAGTCTTCGCGCAGTCGATCCTGAAGAGGCTTTTATCGCCGGGTTGTTCCGTCATATTGGACGAACCATATTCAACAACCAAAATCCCACCGCATACCGGGCGTTGGTCATGCAACAGCAACGTTGCGGTGCAGACCTTATGGCCCTCGAAAAAGAGCAGTTCGGCATTAATCACGCGGAACTTGGCGCGGCGACCCTGCGCCATTGGCAGCTCTCAGATGTTATTTCGACAGTGGCTTTGCACCATCATGATGAAGCATTAGCTGAGATCCCTGATCCTGAAGCACGAAAAATGGCAGCTGTCGTCAATATCGCAAGCGAATTCCCCTTGATCCTTGGAATCTTTGGCGATTACGACGAAGAGATCGACCTGACCGAGTTACCGGGTGCGAAGTTTCTGGCGCTGGATGAAGACAGGTTGCAGGAGCTGCTTGATGAGTTTACCGAGGTATTTGAAAGCAACCGTGATGATTTCCTCTCCTGACAGGTCTTGGCTGAATGGCTGCAAACTATCTGACATTGCCTGACCAAGTTGCCGGAATCGATGAACGTATTCTGTTGCAGGCGGTCGAACAAAACCCGGCGTCGATTGTGATTACGACTCCACAGGGACAGATCATCTACGTCAATCATCATTTTTGCAAGTTAACAGGCTACTCCTTTGAAGAAGTGATTGGTGAGAATCCCCGCGTTCTTAAAGGGGAGGATGGCTTTACCGACTACAAGCAGTTGTGGAAGACCTTGATCGCTGGGAATCGGTGGCAAGGTGAGTTTCACAATCGGCGTAAGGATGGCAGTTTTTTCTGGGAGCTTGCTACGATTTCACCGATCTGTGGTGATAAGGGGGAAACCCTCTACTACCTGGCGATCAAGGAAGATATTACTGAACGGAAACAAGCCGAGGAGCAACTTCAGACGACCTTGGCACAAGCGACTCAATTGACCTCCAGTTTGGAGTTCAAGAATTTTGAACTGGAAACAGCGCAAAAAGAGCTGGATCAGGCTTATCGCCAGTTAAAACAAACCCAATCGCAAATGCTGCAGCGCGAAAAAATGGCGTCGATCGGACAACTGGCCGCCGGCGTTGCCCATGAAATTAATAATCCGATGGGGTTTATCAGCAGCAACCTGCGATCTCTTGCAAAATATGTCGAGAGGATGGCGAGTTATATTCAGGACGTTGAATCTTTGATGGAGAGCGAGGCTCCTCAACTCTGGCAGCAACTTGAGCCGACCCGCAAAAAAGCGAAAATCGGATATCTGCTCGAAGATAGCACCGACCTGATCGGTGAGTCACTTGAGGGAGCCGAGCGGGTACGAAAGATTGTTCTTAATCTCAAGAGTTTCTCTCACGTTGATGAAGCCGAAGAGCAGCTCGCTGATATCAACAAATGTCTAGAAGATACAATCAATATTGCCTGGAACGAGATCAAGTACAAGGCGACCCTTGAGCGGCGTTTCGGAGATATCCCGCAAGTTCTCTGTCGGCCTCAGGAACTCAACCAGGTTTTTTTGAATATTCTGGTCAACGCCGGACAGGCGATTGAAGAGGATGGGCTGGTTGTCGTGACCACCAGTGTTGGTGACGGAATGCTCAAAATTGAGATCAGCGATAATGGCTCCGGAATCCCTGAAGATATTCGGGAGCGGATCTTCGAGCCCTTTTTTACCACCAAGGAGGTTGGCAAAGGGACTGGTCTGGGGATGAGCATCAGCTATGAGATCATCCAGAAACACGGCGGTGAGATCAGACTTGAGAGTACGGTTGGTCAGGGGAGCTGTTTTACCATTCTTCTCCCCTTGAAAAGCTCAGCCGACGGTGGGGAGGACGTATGATTTTCTCCATAGTCAAGCGGCATCTGGCGTTGAAAATTTCGCTGCTGCTTCTCCCGCTGTTGATCGTCAGTCTGGTCATTTTCTCCAGCTTTCTGGTTGAAAGTCGGATGCAGATCATCGAAGAGAATAATTTTCAGAAGGCTCGCACCGCGGCGTTAGTTGGAGCTGAGGCGCTGTCTCACTTTCTTGAAGAGATGGTCAATGACGGGCTCCTGACGAAAGAGGAGATCTTTGACCGCAACTATCAGGAGATCACCGAGGGGGATTTAGCCGGGGCTAAAATTCCCAAGTATCATACCGCTTATGATCGTTATCTCGATCCGCGAATTCGTCATCTGGAGGATGCCTTTCTGTCTGATTCAAGTATCGTTTTTGCGGTGCTGGTCGATGTGAACGGCTATCTCCCGACCCACAATACCCGCTATTCCCTGCCCTTAACCGGTGACGAGGATAAAGATCGGGTCGGCAACCGCACCAAGCGACTCTTTAATGATCCGGTCGGGTTGAAAGCGGCACGCTATGAAGGGACCGACGGAGAATCCGTTTTGCGCCAGATCTATCACCGGGATACCGGCGTTACGATGTGGGATGTGACCGCGCCACTTATGGTTTTCGGTGAACATTGGGGCGGTTTCCGAATCGGCCTTTCGATGGAAAAAACAGAAGCGAGCATCCAGTACCTTAAACGCACAGTTCGCTACGGCGCACTTGTTCTCGGTCTAATTATGATGGCTTTTACGCTGGTCGTCATCACCCGTGCAATGTTGCCGCTCAAACAGCTGACAGTAGCCGCAGCAGCGATTGCCAGTGGTCGGCGACAGGAACCGATCGACCTGCATTCGCAGGATGAAGTCGGGGAGCTGGTCCGCTCCTTTAATCAGATGCAGCTGGCACTTGAAAACACGACGGTGTCGCGTGATTTCTTTGATCGGATCGTGAACTCAATTCATGACCTGCTGCTGGTTGTTTCTCCAGACGGTCAGCTCACACAAATTAATCAGGCGGTAAAGAATGCTCTGGTTGCCGATGAGACATCACTTCTGGCTCAGAACATCAAGGATCTGTTTATCGACAAAACGGGAGGGCACTACTGGTTTGACCGCTTGCGGAAAGATAAGCTTCTTGAAGGGGAGGATGTCTTTCTGCCGAATCAAAAAGGGGAGAAGCTCGCAATGTCGATGTCGGCCAGCCCCCTTTACGACGAACACAGCCAGATTGATGGCTATATCATCGTCTGTCAGGACAATAGCCGTCGCATTCTTGCCGAGCAGGAGATGGAAAAAGCTTTCGACCGGGCTTTTGCTATGAATGCTGAACTGCGCGAGTCAAAAGAATCGGTTGAAAAATCGAACTCTGAACTTGCTCAGGCGTATCAGCAACTCAAGACCAGTCAGTCACAGATTCTGCAACAAGAGAAGATGGCCTCGATCGGCCAACTCGCGGCGGGCGTGGCCCACGAAATTAATAATCCGATGGGTTTCATCACCAGTAACCTGCAGACCTTTGGCAAGTACCTGGATCGGCTTAACCTGTTTGTGACAGAGCAAAAACTGCTGCTCACCGAAAAGTTCACTGCCGAAGAGCTGGCTCCACTGCAGGAGCAACAGAAAAAATTGAAAATCGATTATGTCTTCGATGACGGTCGCGAACTGCTGGAGGAGTCACTCGACGGCGCTGAGCGGGTCAAAGCGATCGTGCAGAACCTGAAGAGTTTTTCTCGGGTTGATCAGGCTGAGCTGAGCGAAATTAATCTCAACGACTGCCTTGAAAGCACATTGAATATCGCCTGGAATGAACTGAAGTATAAAACCACCCTTGAAAAAGAATTGGGCGAACTCGCGCCTTTGCGCTGTCATCCGCAGCAGCTCAATCAGGTCTTCCTGAACATCTTGGTGAATGCGGCCCACGCCATCGAAAAGCAGGGGGTGGTTCGGGTTCGTACCTGGCAAGATGAGACGAACCAATATGCTGCGATCAGCGATGATGGCAGTGGTATTCCCGAAGAGATTCAACAGAAAATTTTTGAGCCCTTCTTTACCACCAAGGATGTTGGTAAAGGGACCGGGTTGGGGATGAGTATCAGCTACGACATTATCAAACAACATGGAGGGCGGATCGAATTAGAGAGCGAGCTTGGGGTCGGGACAACCTTTACGATTGTTTTGCCACGCGAGGGGTTAGTGGATTCAGCGGAGGCCGATCATGGTTGAACCCAATTTTGCCGCAATGTTGGAAAATGCCCCGGTGCTGCTCTTGAGCTTTGATGTGAATAGCCAGCTCCTCTGGGCTAATCGCGAATGGCGATCTTATACCGGCATAGAAGACTTTCCGGTGCCAGCTGTGACCGCCGTTCACCCTGATCAACAGCCCGCGTTGGAAAAAACGCTGGAGCAAATGTGCCAGACCCCGAAAAAGCTAAGTCGCGAGCTTGAGCTGCAGCGACATGATGGCGAATATCGCTGGTTTCAACTGTTACTTGCGCCATGCCTTTGTCATGAGAGTATCAGTGGCATCTCTGGCGCCCTGTTCGATTTGACTGATGTCCGCATGATTGAAGAACAGATGCTGACCCTCAATGACAGTCTTGAAGAGATGGTTGAAGAGCAGACACGGCATCTTAAACAAGCCAATGACGAGCTGAAATCGACCCAGTCTCAGATGCTGCAGAATGAAAAGATGGCCTCGATCGGTCAGTTGGCCGCTGGAGTTGCTCACGAAATCAATAATCCGATGGGCTTTATTGCCAGTAATCTGAACAGTCTCGCCAGATATCTTCCGAACCTTGAGGAGTATCTCAACCTGCAGCAAGAGTTGATAAAGAGCTGTGCTTCTGCTGAGCAGCAAGAGCAGATAGAAGGGTTTCGAAAAAAGCTGAAGGTCGATTACCTGTTTGAAGATGCGAATGATCTGATTGCCGAGTCACTTGATGGCGCTGGTCGGGTGCAAAAGATTGTTCTGGATCTGAAAAGTTTCTCGCGGGTCGATCAAGCAGAAGTGCAGCCGACCGACCTCAACGAATGCCTCGACAGTACGATCAGCATTATCTGGAACGAATTGAAATACAAGGTGACTATCGAGAAAGACTATGGCCAGCTTGAGCCGCTGAACTGCCTTCCGCAGCAGCTGAATCAGGTGTTTATGAATATTCTGGTGAATGCCTCGCACGCCATTGAAAAGCAAGGGACGATCGGGATTAAGACCTGGCAAGATGAAGTGAACCAGTATGTCGCGATTGGTGATGATGGTAGTGGTATCCCCGAAGAGATCCGTCAGAAGATTTTTGAACCCTTCTTCACGACCAAAGAGGTGGTAAGGGGACAGGCCTGGGGATGAGTATCAGTTACGATATTGTTAAAAAACATGGTGGTGAAGTGAGGATTGAATCCGAACTGGGGGTCGGGACGACCTTCACCCTGATCTTTCCACAGGTCGGGATCAGGGAAAAAGAGGAGGTTAAATGACATTACGCACCAAGGTCATGCTTAGTTTTGTGCTGGTGGTCGCTCTGGCTCTGGGGAGCAGTGGATATGTATTCCTCAGCTATTTTGGAGCCTCCTTCCGTCAGTCCACCCTGGCTTCTCTAGATTCAATTGCGCTGGCGCGAGCTGTGCGGATCGCCGATTATCAGCGCATGCAGGTTGGTATTGCACGACACCTCGGAACTATCATTCCGGTTAAAGCCTTGAAAGAAGGGAATTATCAGCAGATTGAAGAGCTTCTTGAATTATTCCACAAGAATTTTCCTATGTTCGAAAACGGTTTCTTTATTTTATCAGCAACCGGGGAGAATCTGGTTGATTTCCCCCCCAACCAGGAAAATCGCCATAAAAACTTCGCTTATCGTGAGTATTTTCAGCGCACCATGAATGCGCAGAGGGGCCTCATCGGGCAGCCATATCGTTCAAAACGGAGCGGCGAAGCGGTTCTGACCTTCACGGCTTACTTGCAGGATGAGGATGGCACGCCGCTAGGGGTCCTGGGCTGTTCCGCTCAGCTTCTGGGGGAAGAAGGCCTCGGCCAGATGCGCCAGGACAGCATTGGAAAAACCGGCTATAGCTATGTTTATGATCAAAGCCGGCTGATGATTCTGCATCCTGTGGATGAGCGCGTGTTGACCCGCGATGTTCCGGTTGGTGCAAACAAATTGTTTGATGCTGCCATCGAAGGCTACAGCGGGACATCCGAGACGGTTAACAGTAAAGGGGTGCATATGCTGGCCGCTTTCCAGCACGTCCCCGGCAGCGATTGGATCATCGCCTGTCAGCAGCCCGCAGAAGAAGCCTACGCCGCACTGAAAACGACAAAATTGCAAATTATGTTTTTCGTGATCTCCGGCAGTGTTATTGCCGCGCTCCTCGGGCTGGTGCTGGTGCATCGTAGTACGGCCCAGCTGGTTAAACTTGAAGAAGTGACGGCAGATTTATCGGTTCCCGATGTTGAGGACCAAAGCCTTGACCTGTTGATCAGCGCAGAAACCGCAAAGCTTGAACCCTTCTTGACTCATCCCGAATTTGGCTTGCTGGCCAACACGATTCGTGAGCTGTACCGCCGGCTTGGTTCGGCATTGGCCGATAGTCATCAGATGACCACCGATCTTGAGCAGGCGTACCTGCAACTGAAGCAGACCCAGGGACAGATCCTGCAACAGGAGAAGATGGCCTCGATCGGCCAGCTGGCCGCCGGGGTGGCCCATGAAATCAACAATCCGATGGGCTTTATTACCAGCAATCTCGGAACACTGGCCAAGTACCAACAGAAGTTGTTTGAATATCAGAAAAACCTTGAAGCCAGTTTGAATGAGACTGCGGAAGAGGGCTTAAAAGAACGCGCACAGGAATTACGCAAGAAACTCAAGATCGATTACCTGCGCGACGATATTGATGACCTGCTCAGTGAATCGAAAGAGGGTGCCGAACGGGTGCGTGAGATCGTCCAAAATCTCAAAGGCTTCTCGCGGGTTGATCAGGCTGAGTATGCCGAAGTCGATCTTAATGATTGTCTCGACAAGACCTTGAGTATTGCGGCCAATGAGATTAAATACAAAGCCCAGGTCGAGAAGGATTATGGAGAACTCCCCCTGGTGGCCTGTTTCCCCCAGCAACTGAATCAGGTGTTTCTCAACCTGCTGGTCAATGCTGCGCAGGCGATTGAAGACCATGGGATCATCTGTATCTCAACCCTTGATCTTGGCGATATGGTTCAGATTGATATCACCGATAACGGCTCGGGGATTCCAGCTGAAAACCTGGAGAAAATCTTTGAGCCATTTTTCACCACCAAAGAAGTAGGCAAGGGGACCGGGCTGGGGATGAGCATCAGCTATGAAATCATTCAGAAACATGGCGGCGATATCCAGGTCGCCAGTGAAGTTGGGCAGGGCACGACCTTTTCGATCACCCTGCCAATTAAAGGAGAAGGGAATCTCGATGGCTGACATGACCAAAATTCTATGTGTCGATGACGAGCGGAATGTGCTGAAGTCCTTGCGCCGCCTGTTCATGGACGAGGACGATTACGAAATTTTGATCGCGGAATCGGGGGAAGAGGGGCTTGAAATTCTGGCCGAAGAGAGCGATATCAGTCTGGTCATCTCCGATTATCGGATGCCGGGGATGAATGGCGTTGATTTTTTAAGCAAGGTCTATGAAAGCTGGCCAGATACGATCCGGATTGTGTTATCGGGTTACGCTGATACCGCCGCTGTTGTCGAGGCGATCAACCTGGGGCGGATTTATAAATTTATCCCGAAGCCCTGGAACGATGAAGAACTCAAAAGTAATGTGGTTACGGCACTTCAGCACCGCGAATTGAAGCAGCAGAATGATAAGCTGAATGAGGAGTTACAGAAAAAGAATCTTGAGCTGCAAGAGATGAATGACAACCTTGAAAAAAAGGTTCAACAGCGCACCGAAGCCCTCGAAATCCGCAATCGAGTGCTTGCCGTATCTCAGGGAGTCCTGGATGTCCTCCCCATTGCAGTGTTCGGCATAGACCCCGAACAGATGATCGCTCAATGCAACGATATGGCTCAGGACCTTTTCCCTGTTGGAAGCATGGGGCCCCTGGGCACCAGTCGGGCTGATGTCTTTCCCGATGAATTGAATCTGTTGGTTGATAGCCTGGGCCAAGAACGTGCGGTCAATTCTGTGGTGACCATCAAAAAATCGAACTTTCATGCAGAAGTACGGCGCATTGATGGTTTCACCGCTAAAGGGGTTGTGGTGGCATTGATCCCTTTTGATTTGTAGGCGGAGTTTTTTATGGATGAAAATAGCGAAACTGCGCGCAGTATCAAGATTCTTCTGGTTGATGATGAAGTCAATATCACCAAAAGTTTACGTCGGTTGCTGAGCCAGGTCGAAGAATATGAAGTTCTGATCGGGAATTCCGGGGATGAAGGTTTGGTTTTGATTCGCGAAAACCATGATATCGGCGTGATCATCTCCGATCAGCGGATGCCCCAGATGACCGGGGTCGAGTTTCTCGGTGAGGCTCGCCAGCTGGTGCCAGATGCCATTCGCATTCTGTTGACGGGCTATGCAGATATCGAAGCTTCTATCGCTGCGATTAATCAGGGAGCGGTGTTTCGTTACCTGTCCAAGCCGTGGCAGGACGATGAACTCTTATCGACTATCGCTGAAGCCGCTGAACATTACCACCTGATCAGCGAGAACAAGCGCCTCAATGCCCTGGTTGCCAAGCAGAACGCTGAGTTGCAAGACTGGAACAGCCGCCTCAAGCAACGGGTGCTTGATCAAACCTCGCAAATTCGCGCGAAAAGTGACTCTCTCGCTGAGAAAAACCAGCAGTTGCGTTCCAGTTTTGGCGAAACGATTGAGGCGCTGTCGGGCTTGATCGGCATGCGTAATCGCAAGGCTCCTGCTCATTCGCGAAACACTGCTGAACTTGTCGCCGCGATGGCAACAGCGATGGGATTGTCTGCAGATGACATCCGCAACTATCGCTCTGCTGCCCTGTTGCATGATATCGGCAAGATCGGCATGGCTGATGAGCTTCTGAGTCAAACCATGGACCAGTTGGATGAGGCCGGATTGATTGAATACCAGCGTCATGTCGTCCGTGGTCAAACTGCGATCGACCCGGTCCTTGAGCTCCGCGAGCTCGGTTTGCTGATCCGTCATCATCACGAAAACTATGATGGCAGTGGTTTCCCCGACGGGCTGGCAAAAGATGAGATCCCGCTGGGCGCCCGATTGATTGCAGTCGCCGATAGCTTTGAGCACAGGCTGCATCGCTTTGCCGAGTCTGAAGCTTTGAGCAAAGCCCTACAGACCATGAAGCAGGAGTGGGGCCCAAGGCTCGACCCGAATTTAAAGAAACCGCTGAGTATCGCCGCTGAACAAGTTTTTTCTCAGTTAGAATTTTCTGCAGCGGTGGTCAAGGCCATGGTTGGGCCCAACGAAATCACAATCGGCATGCAATTGATGCAAGACCTTTACAGCGGCACCGATGTTCTGCTGCTGAAAAAAGGGACAGTCTTCGATGCTGCCGGGATTGAATCGATCAAGCGCTGCTTTATGATCGATCCCTTCGAAGCCAAAATCGCTGTGCTGGTCGAACGCCCGCAAGATTAGTCGTATAGATCTTAATCCTAGGCTTCTTCAGATGCGTGAACATACATGCTATCGACTGTTGCTGCTTGGTGTCGGACTGCTCTGCTGTCTTGGGTTTTCGAACCAGGCCCGGGCCACGCAGGTCGAGAAGGCCGAGGGCTTAGAGGGTTTTGTCTATAGCGAAACGATGGCTGCTCAGCTCACGGAAAAAGAGCTTGCCTGGCTTCAGCAAAAGCACCGGGTTCGGGTTTTTGTGGCTCATGCCCCCCCGCTCGTTATTGTGAACGGGGATCGGGTTGAGGGGTTGGTCATCGATTACCTGAATCGTTTGACCAGCGATTTTGGCGTGCAGTTCGAATACATTCAGTCCTCTTGGGACGAAGCCGTAGCTGGGGTTGTCAACAAAACTGGCCCCGATCTGCTGCCGATCATGAGTCCTTCTGCTGAGTATCGCAACACGATGGCCTTCAGTGATCCATTTCTGGATATGCTGAGTGTTATTTTTTCACGCGATGATAGTAAAGATATCGGTGGACTTGAAGATCTTTCCGGCTTGAAGGTCGCTCTGCCCAAGGGCTTTTTACTTCAGGCGATGTTTGAAAAGGAGCATCCTGACATTGGGCTTGTGATCACCAGGTCGATGGAGGAAGCGCTCAGGCTTCTGGCGACCGGCAAGGTGGATGCCTACATCGGTGGTTTGATGATGACCAGCCATCTGGTTAAAGAGATGGGACTGGAAAATATTAAGGTAGCCGCGCCCTTTCCACTGCTCCCCCCCGAACATGTTATGGCGACACGAAACGACTGGCCTGAACTGATCAGTCTGTTTAATCGGACTCTTCGCCAGATGACGCCTCGCGATCACAATGAGATTCGGCACCGCTGGCTGGCGATGCGTTATGATCATGGCGTGACCCGCGAAGAGATTTGGCGCTGGTCAGGGTTGGCTCTGGCGGTTTTTATGGTTGGGTCCGCGTTGTTCATCATCTGGAACCGCAGCCTGAAAAAGGAGATAGCCCAGCGTAAATCGACCGAGGAGGCGCTGAACAGTTCCGTTTGGCAGTATCAGCATCTGGTCCAGTCGCTACCGCATGGGATCATTGAGATAGATTCCAATCTCCAGATAATTTATTGCAACTCGCCCCTGGCGACGTTGTTGGGCTATCCCCCCACTGATCTTCAGGGAAAATCATTAACGACTTTGATTTGTGATGATGAAGGGCTTAAGACCCTGCGGACCTCAATGACGCAGGTCGGAGAACATTGCAGTTTCCAACTGCAATTAGTCGACAACATTCAACAACTGCAAAATGTCCAGTTTGACCTGGATATTTCTGAGAAAGAAACTCTAAAAAATCAGGTCATCATCGTGACTGACCTGACCCGTCAGAAACAGATGGAGAATGCGTTACAGAAGAGTGAAACTTTTTATCGCACAACCTTCGCGAACATACAGGCCGGGGTCGCTCACCTGAGCAAAGCGGGGCAGATCCTGCGCGTCAACCCTTATCTTTGTCGGATGCTGGGCTACTCTGAGTCTGAGTTGATCTCACTGACCCTGCGTCAAATTACCCATCCGGATGATTTGCAAGCGAGTATCGAGATGCGTCAACAGTTGACGGAGGGCGTCGCCGATTCCTATTCGTTGGCCAAGCGCTATTTGAAGAAAGATGGTTCCCCTGTCTGGGGTTTGGTCTCGGTTTCTCTTCAATCTCAAGATCAGGGTGAGGCTGGCTATATTGCTGTGGTACAGGATATCGATGATTTTAAACATCAGCAGGACGAGGTCACCGTAGCCGCCGAGAATCTCGAACAGATCATTCAACAACGAACAGCCGAACTCAAAGAGAGGGTCCATGAAGTTGAAAAATTAAATTTTGCCATGATGAAACTGGCCGATGATCTGCAAAAAACTATTTATGAACTTGATTTACAGAAAGGACAACTGGCTGCGGCGAATGCTGATCTGGAGTCGTTTTCTTACTCGGTCTCTCATGATCTGCGCGCCCCTTTACGTCATATCTCAGGTTTTGTCGCCATGTTGCAAGAGACCTGTGGCGCGCAGCTTGATGATAGCGCAAAAGACCGTCTGCAGCGGATCTCTGGCTCCGCTTTGAAAATGAGTCAGATGATTGATGATCTTCTCACTTTTTCCCGCGCGGGACAGAACGAACTGGTGATTGCTCCCATCGACATGAACCTGCTCTTTCATGAGATCAGTGACGAAATTAATGCAGATTATCTGACGCATAAAATTGACTGGCAAATTGGAAATATGCCTTCTGCCGAAGGAGACGTCAGCACCCTGCGTCAGGTTGTTGTGAATTTGCTCGATAATGCTGCGAAATATAGTTCCAAAAATGATTTGCCCTGCATTGAGATCAGTGGGTGGATTGCGAATGCCGAGGTCATTTTCAGAATTCGTGACAATGGCGTCGGTTTTGATCCGACCTGTGAAGATAAATTGTTCAAGGTCTTTCAGCGCTTGCACCGGGATGATGAGTTTCAGGGGACCGGAATCGGTTTGGCGAGCGTGCGGCGGATTGTCATGCGCCACGGTGGTTGGGTTAAGGGGGAATCTCGGCCGGGGGAGGGGGCTTGCTTCAGCTTTGCGCTTCCTCTGCCGAGAGCTGAAGACGTTTGATTTCTCGCCACAAACAATCTATCGAATTCGTAGCAGATGGGTGAGCGTTCAATATTAGGGAATATAATAATCTGGCATAGGGAATTGACGTTAGAACCTGTTAGTATTTAACTAGAAACCTGTTCTTGGGAAAGAGATGACCTACGATTTCCATATTTTACATTTGGAAGACAATCCGAACGACGCCGAACTGGTGCGCTATGCATTAGAGTCTGGCGGCGTATCCTGTCGGATTGTGCTGGTTACCGGTCGGCAGGCTTTTTGTGATGCCCTCGATCAACTCAACTTTGATATTATTCTCGCCGATTTTTCACTCCCTGATTACAACGGCTTAGCCGCCTTTGACGAGGTCCAGGCACGCGAGCTTGAGCTCCCTTTTGTGCTGGTAACCGGTGCGTTGGGCGAAGAGCGCGCTATCGAAAGTATTCGCGCCGGAATCAGTGATTACGTGCTGAAGACTAACCTGGCGCGACTGGCGAGCGTCGTTCCACGTGCTATCGCAGAAAAAAATGCAGAATGGCAGCACTTTCTCGCCTTGGAGGACTTGCGTCTCAGCGAGGAGCGGTTTGATCTGGCGGTTCGCGGTTCAGGGGCCGGTATTTGGGACTGGCCCGATCTTAGAAATGAAGATATGTGGTGGTCACCGCGAATCTTTGAAATCCTCGGCTACGCAGAAGGTGACCTTGATCCGTCGATTAAGCAGTGGCGAGAATTGATTCTGTCCGAGGACCAGGAGGATTTCTCCCGTGGATTGGACGAGCACTTACAGACTCGTTCAGCTTACGACACTGAGTATCGGATGAGGCATAAGAGCGGGGATATTGTCTGGGTCCGTTCGCGCGGCAGTGCGATTTGGAATAAGCAGGGTGTTGCGATCCGCATGGCCGGATATTTACAGGATATCTCTGACCGCAAAGAGGCTCAGAAAAATCTGGATGTGCGCGAGAAGGATCTGTTGCGTGCGCAACGGGTTGCTCATATCGGTAGTTGGAATCTGGATATCCCGGCAAATCGTCTTGATTGGACCGAGGAGACCTACCGTATCTTCGGGTTGACCCCTGAAGAGTTTGACGGCACTGTGCAGGCATTTCTTGCTAGAGTGCATCCTGGTGATCTGCAGCGAGTCACAGAGATCTGGAGTGCGGCCCTGGCCGGTCAGACTTATGATCTGGAACACCGCATCCTGATCGGCAGCGAAGTGCGCTGGGTGCGCGAGGTCGCCATACTCGATTTCAGCCCCTCAGGGGAACCCTTGCGCGCCGTTGGCGTGGTGCACGATCTGACGGCGCAGCGCAGTGCTGAGGCAGAATCCAACCAGCTCAATGAAAGCTATCGTGCTATCACTCAGACGGTCAATGAAGCGATCATCATGATGGATACTACTGGTGAAATCTGTTTCTGGAACCCGGCAGCCTCGAAGATTTTCGGTTTCATCCGTGACGAGGCGATGGGTAAAGATCTACACCAGTTGCTGGCTCCGCAACATTATCATCCTGCTGCGAACCAGGGGATGAGAGAGTTTTTCACGCAGGGGACAGGTCCGGCACTGGGGAAGACGATGGAGGTCTACGGGTTGCACAGTGATGGCCATGAAATTCCATTGGAGCTCTCTCTGGCAAGAATTCGCCAAAATGATGAATGGCATGCGGTTGGCGTTCTGCGTGATATTTCAGAACGTAGGGCGGCAGAGCATGAGGTTTCTGCTTTACACAGACAGTTGGCACAGACCCAGAAAATGGAAGCGATCGGGACTCTGGCGGGCGGTATCGCTCACGACTTCAATAATATCCTGGCGGCGATTATCGGATATTCATCGCTGGTGGAGAGTCGGTTGCCTGCAGAGAGTCGCGATCGCGAGGATATGAAGAGAGTTCTCCAGGCTGGCACTCGAGCCAAGAACCTGGTCCGGCAGATCCTGACCTTTGCGCGCAAGACCGAGCTTGAGCAGCATCCGGTAGCCGTCGATCTGATTGTGAAAGAGGTCTTGCAGTTGATCCGCGCTTCGCTCCCGGCGACCATAGATATTGTTAGTCATGTCGATGCTGACGGGCAGATGGTTCTGGGGAGTCCGACTGAAGTCCACCAGGTCGTGATGAACCTCTGTACGAACTCTTTTCATGCCATGGAAGGGAAGGGCGGATCGCTTGAAGTTATGCTGCATCGTACTGATCTGATCGGCCATGACCGATTGTTTGACGGGTGTTATTTGCTGCTGCAGGTCAAGGATTCAGGCAAGGGGATTGAACCGCAACTGTTGGAGAAAATTTTTGAGCCTTATTTTACGACTAAAGAAATTGACCGTGGTACGGGCCTTGGCCTGTCGGTAGTGCAGGGTATTGTTCAGCGGTTGGGCGGAACGGTTGAGGTTGTCAGCGAAGTTGGTGTCGGGAGCTGTTTCACGGTCTGGTTTCCCTGTTGTGCAGAAGAGTTCGTAGAGGAGACGGTTATGGAAACACTGGTTGAAGGCGGTAACGAACATATCATGTATGTTGATGATGAAAAGGGGCTTGCTATCCTGGGGCAGGAGTTTCTCGAGGATATGGGGTATACCGTCACGCCGATGTTCAGTAGCACCGAGGCTTTAGAGGCATTCGAGGCCGATCCACAGGCATATGATCTGGTGGTGACCGACCAAACCATGCCGGGGATGACCGGGGTTGAAATGGCTCTTGAGATGGCGAAGATTTCTCCGACAACACCTATCGTGCTTTGTTCAGGATTTAAGATGTCGCTTGACTCCCCCGGGGTTGCTGAAACCTCTATTCGCGAGGTTCTACTCAAGCCCGAGGTGTTTGACAAATTGCCACAGGTGCTACGCCGTCTGCTCGACAAGGGTCATTGATATGGTCCGCGAAGCACTGGATAGAGACCCGATTCTGGCCGTTGATGATGCGGCTGAAATTTCTGATTTACTGCAGCGTTTTCTTGAGGTTGAGGGTTTTACCTGCGATACCGCGGCGAGTGCTGAAGAGGCTCTGCAGCTGCTTGAACAGACAAGTTACAGTCTGTTGATTAGTGATATCCGTATGCCCGGTATGGGTGGCCTGGAGCTGTTGAAGATCGCCCGTCAGAGGTGGCCCGATATGCAAGTGGTCATGGGGTCGGGGATTGATGACCGAGATATAGTTCTTGAGGCACTGGATGCTGGTGCCGTTGGTTATATGTTGAAACCTTTTGAGCGGGTTGAGGTGGTGGCCAATGTCGGCAACGCGCTGCGCCTGCGTCAACTCGAGATTACCAATCGTAATCACACGGAGATTCTGGAACAGGAGATTGTTCAGCGCACTGCAGAACTGGTTGAAAGCCATCGCACGATGTTTGAGCAGGAGAAGTTGGCCTCTGTCGGACAGTTGGCCGCCGGGGTTGCCCATGAGGTGAACAACCCGACCGGCTACATCGCAAGTAATCTGACGACTTTACAAAAATATCTAGCACGGCTTGAAGAATACCTGGCTGCGCAGCAAAAAGTGATCGAAACACATTGCCCAGAGTCTGAGATTACTGAGCTGAAACTGCTACATAAGCGGTTGAAGATCGGGGCCATTCTTGAGGATGTCGACGAGATTGTCGCTGATTCACTTGAGGGGACTGAAAGGATTCGGCGAATCGTACTGGGTTTGAAGAATTTTTCGCGCAAAGAGTCAGAAGAGCTGCAGTTGATCGATATCAACAAGGTATTGGAAGAGACTCTGACTCTCTGTTGGAACGAGCTGAAATATAAGGCTGAGGTTGAGCGAGATTTCGGCTGTTTGCCACAGATCAAAGGACGCCCGCAGAAACTGAGTCAGGTTTTTTTGAATCTGTTGGTCAATGCCGCCCAGGCCATTGAAGAGCGGGGGACCATTCAGGTCCGCTCGACGCTGGTCGAACATTACATTGAGGTCTCCATCTCAGACAGTGGCTGCGGTATTCCGCAAGAGAATCTGTCGGAAATTTTTGAGCCCTTCTTTACCACCAAGAAAGTCGGCGTTGGCACCGGTCTCGGTTTGGCGATTCTGCAGGAGATTGTCGGTCAGCATCAGGGTGAAATTCGAGTGGAAAGCCAGGTCGGCAAAGGATCAAGCTTCATTATCTCTCTGCCGATTGGTTGAGGTTTGTCTGTTTCAATCCAAAACCCATAATCAATGATCCCGGGGCTCAACCGGCCTGCATCATTTTCGTCTGCTGCAAGGGGAGCCATTCAACCAAAGCGCTGCTCGACATTGGCTTGGCAAAGAGAAAACCCTGGACTTGCTGGCAGCCTTCTTGACGCAGAAAGTTGAGTTGCTCATCGGTTTCTACCCCCTCCGCAATGACCTCAAGGTTCATCGCTTGCCCTAGATGAATAATGCTGCGGGCGATTGTTGCATCATCTTTGTCGGTGGTGACGTCCTTGATAAATTCGCGGTCGATTTTAAGTTTGTGAACCGGGAACTTTTTGAGATAACTCAGGGACGAATAACCGGTTCCGAAATCGTCAATCGCCAGTTTAATCCCCATGCCATATAGCCTGGTTAGTCGATCAATGACGTCGGGCCCAGTATCCATCAGGGTGTTTTCGGTAATCTCAAGTTCAATCCGCTTCGGCGAAACTCCCTTTCTTTGCAGGGTTTTGGCGATTTTATCGACCAGATCTAGGTCGGCGAACTGGGCCGGAGACAAGTTGACCGCGACCAGTAAATCCGGGAGCCCTAATTGTTGCCAGTGGATGATCTGATCACAAACCATTTCCAGAATCTGTTCGCCAAGTGGAAGAATAAGCCCTGTCGATTCTGCCAGGGGGATAAAGTCGACCGGTGAGATCATCCCGCGAACTTTGTGAGTCCAGCGGGCTAAAGCTTCAACCCCAATTACTTTTTTTCTATCGGTCGAAAACATCGGTTGGAAATGGAGGGAAAAAACCCGATGTTGCAGGGCGAAGCGCATCTCTTGTTCCAACGCCCGAAACTCCTGGGCGCGGGCGTCGAGTTCTGAATCGTAGAATTTAAAGTTATTGCGTCCGGCGGCTTTGGCCTGATAGAGCGCCAGATCGGCATGGCGTAACAACTCATCAGGGTCATGGCCATGAATCGGGCACAGCGCGATGCCGATACTGGTGTTGGCCGTAATTTGGTTGCTTCCAAATTTAAACGGCTCATTGAAGCTGGTGATTATTTTTTTGGCCAGTAAGGTGATGTCTTTTTCGCTCTCGAGGTGGGTTGCAATGATCGCAAATTCATCGCCACCAAGGCGGGCAACGGTATCGCTGGCACGGGTTGCAGACTTAAGGCGCGTAGAAACTTCTTGGAGTAAACGGTCACCTACGGGATGGCCCATGGTGTCGTTAATCTCTTTGAAATGGTCCAGATCGAGGAAGAAGAGAGCCAGCAGTTTATTGCCCCGCAACGCCTGGATGATGCCGTCGGTTAATTTGAGATAGAAGAGGTTGCGATTTGCAAGGCCAGTCAGCGGGTCGTAATGCGATAAGGTGAGAAGCCGCTGTTCGATCTTCTTGCGTTCGATGGCATAGCGGACACTGCGTTTGAGCATTGGAACAGTCAATTCTTGTTTGCTCAAATAATCAGCCGCTCCCTGACGGATGACTTCAAGATCGTCGAGATGGTCTTCGGAGTCAGCCAGCATAATAACCGGCATGGCGCGTTCCTCCATGCTGGAAGAACGGCGCAGCAGTTCAATCGTATCGCGTCCGTCAAGGCGATAGTCGAGAAAAACCAGATCGTAATAACAGGCCTCAAGAGGCCAGAGAGCCTCACTGAAGTTGTCAATCCAGGTCATCAGCAAACCTTCGCCAAGGGCTGCGTGTAGTAACTCTTCGAGTTGCTGTTGCTCAACCTGGCTGTTGCCGATATAGAGGATATGTATGCGATCGGTCATTTGGAATCTCCCTCTTCCCTGAGAGATCGAGTTTAAAATTATTCATAAATATAATTTAATTTTACACAAAATGCAAGTCCGTTTCTTTTGAATGTTTACTGTTCTCGAAAGGTGCCATCGGGGTGAATCTGACTAGCGAAGGAAGAACCAGGTGATAATCAGGGATAAAATAACCGCCACTGAAAAGACCAGTTTCCCGCTTGCTGTCGGCTTTTTTACGGGTGGCTCCTCAAGACGCCCAACGCTGGGGAAGCGTTCAATGACTGCGGCGACATGGGGGGCTGTTTTAAGTTCAAGGGACAGATCACAGCCAGCCTGATGAAGGCCTTCGTGGTTCCCTTCTTTCCAAAGTGGGCTGTTGCTGACGTCATAGATTGTGCTGCCAACAGCGACATAGGCGGGTTGGCCGTTCTGGCCATTAAATTTTGCAAGTTCTTCACGGGTCATGGTTGCTGAACTCCTTTATCACTTGAAATTTCGTTAATCATATCCCTTTTGCGAAAAATTGAACATCGCTGAAGGGTTGAGGATTAAGGGGCGTATTTTAACAGCATTAATTTACGAAAGTGTATTTATTCCTGACATTATGATAAAGAAGATTGTCCTGTGTCGCGAAGATTAATTATTCAATTAAAGGGATTATGAATATGACAAATATTAAAAAAATCGGTTTTGTTGGTGGCGGGAACATGGCCGAAGCGATTATTAAGGGGCTGCTTGAGGCTGCCTTCCCGACCCAGAAAATAATGGTAGCGGAGCCGAGCGATCTACGCCGTGACCATCTGTCGGAGGCCTACAAGGTTAGCGTCACCAGTGATAACCTCGAAGTGATCCGTCAGTGTGATCTGGTGGTGCTGGCGATAAAACCCCAGATTGCTGATGAAGTTATCAGCGGCTTTGCCAGTGCTTACCGTAAAGAAACCTTGCTGGTGTCCATTCTGGCGGGTGCTTCCTGTGCCGCGATTGAAGATCATTTTGATAGCCCGGCCCGGGTGGTGCGGGTCATGCCGAACACCCCGGCGCTGGTTGGTGAAGGCGCGACAGCGATCTGCCAGGGGCACAACACCAGCCATGAAGACCTGATGCTGGTGCGACATCTGTTTGAAACCGTGGGGCAGGTCCAAGTTATCGATGAGCGTCAAATGGACGCAGTGACCGGTCTTTCTGGCTCGGGGCCAGCTTATGTGTACACGATTATTGAAGCGCTCGCCGACGGGGGAGTGCGTGAAGGCTTGCGGCGCGATATTGCCCATGCGCTGGCGGTACAGACAGTCGTCGGTGCGGCGTTGATGGTGCGTGAAACCGGCGAACATCCGGCGATTCTGCGGGATCGGGTCTGTTCGCCAGGCGGCACAGCGATTACCGGGGTTAGCACCTTGGAGAGAAATGGTCTGCGCACCACGCTGATGGAGGCGGTCAGCGCAGCAGCAGCGCGATCACGTGAACTGGGCGTGGAATAAGCAGGACTCAGCTCTTCGTTAGACTGTTTAAGCCGCTGTAGGCCTTTGTCTATAGCGGCTTTTTTTATTGACCAATGTATATTTTTGTAAACCCAAATTCAGCGCGAGGCCTGATTGTCGCTGTTCTTCTTGTCGCTTCTTACCGTTTGAGAAAGTTTCACATAGAAAGCTATGTTTAGTTCTCTCTGGTATTCCGAGCCCTCCTATGCAATTATGCATTTAAATGCGTAATCGCATAGGAGGTGCTCATGGGCAAAATAGAGAAGAATGAACGGACAATCGAAGAACTCAACCGTGAGCTCAATGCGATCATCAACTCCTCTTCTGATGGGCTCTTTGTCTGCAACGCCAATGGGACAGTCATTCGGATCAACCCGGCCTCGGAGCGGATGCATCATATCCTGGCTGATGAGGTCTTGGGCCGCAATATATTCAAGTTGGTGGAGGAGGGCTTTATCGAGCGTAGCGCTGCTCTTGAAACGATCCGCGACCGAAGGCAGGTGAGCGTGCTGCAGAACCATCGCGGCCGCAAATTGATGTCGACCGGCACCCCGGTGTTTGATGACGCGGGGGAGTTGGTCCTGGCGGTGGTGACGGTGCGCGACGTGACCGAGATTGATCAGTTGCAGCGCAGTATCGAAGAGGAAGAGGCGCGTAACAGTCAGTTGCGCGAGCAGATGCTGGCGATGCAACAATTGGAACTGGAAGAACGGAAGATTATCGCGCGCAGTCAGGTCATGGTTCAAGTGCTGCAACAAGCGGTGCGGGCGGGCGGTGCCGATTCTACGGTTCTGATTCTGGGGGAATCGGGCGTCGGCAAGGGGGTGGTGGCCGATCTGATTCATAGCCATTCCAAGCGGGCCGAGGGGCCGATGATCCGCATTAATTGTGGAGCTATTCCTGAAACACTGATCGAGTCGGAGCTCTTCGGTTATGAGAAGGGTGCCTTTACCGGGGCAGGAACTGCTAAGCCGGGTTATTTCGAACTGGCTGATGGAGGCACTCTGTTTCTGGATGAAGTTGCTGAATTACCCGCCGCCTCGCAGGTTAAGCTCCTCCGTTTTCTTGAGGATGGACAAATTTTCCGACTTGGAGGAACTTCGGCAACATCGGTGGATGTCAGGGTGTTAGCTGCAACCCATAGAAACCTCGAACAGATGGTGTCTGGCGAACAGTTTCGCCTCGATCTCTTTTATCGTCTCAATGTTATTCCGTTGACCGTTCCACCACTGCGCGAGAGGTCCGACTGCCTGCTGCCATTGTTACGTCACTATGTCGAACAGTTTGCGCAGCATAATGGTGTGAAGCGCCGCCTCGGTCGTGGGGCTGCTGATGCCCTGTTGGGCTACGCTTATCCGGGGAATGTTCGGGAATTAATGAACCTGTGTGAGCGGTTGGTGGTTATGTCCGAAACCGAGGTGATTGACGAAGCCGATCTTCCGATGAACGTCCGCTCGCAACTCGAACGCCAGGTCGGGCAACTGAGGCTTTGGCGGCAGGGGCAAACACTGAACCAAGTCGTTGCAGAGATTGAACGACGCGTCCTGGTAGAAATGTGCGAATCTTACAGTAGCCAGAGTGAGATCGCAGCAGCACTCGGGGTCAATCAGTCAACTATCGCACGCAAGTTACAAAAACATAAACTCTGATAATCTCGGGCCATTATGCATGACTGCATAGTGGCCCGTTTCCTTCCCCCCTAGATCCTGATCTTATATTGCAGAATTATCTTATCTGCAAAATCATCATTCGACAGAGAAGTTCCTGAATTAGCTGCTATAATTCTGCCCTGGCAGTCTTTCATTAGCCATGTTTTGTTCAGCAGAACGGGGTTTGGCATTCTCTTTGCTCATTAACTGGCTCGACAGCCCAGGTTGAAGTTGGTCCTGATTTCAGACCATCACCTTTTCATCACGCCCAAGAGGAGAATCATGAACCTTCTAAACAATGCAGTCTTTAAGGTCCCCGTTCCAGGTAATGAGCCGATCTATTCCTATGCTCCGGGGACATCTGAGCGTGCCAAGTTGAAACTTGCTCTCGACAAACTTGTTGCCAGCAAGATAGAGATTCCGTTGATTATCGGAGGCAAGGAGGTGCGGACCGGCCGACTTGGCCAAGTGGTGATGCCGCATGATCACAAGCATATTCTGGCTGAGTATCACATGGCTGGCGAAGCCGAGATCAAGTTGGCGATTGACATGGCGATGGAGGCCAAGCCGGCATGGGAGGCCCTGCGCTGGGAAGAACGGGCGGCGATTTTTTTGAAGGCCGCCGAGCTTCTGTCGGGTAAGTATCGCTATCAGATGAATGCTGCCAGCATGCTGACAACTAGCAAAAGTGCCTATCAGGCCGAGATTGATGCGGCCTGCGAGTTGATCGATTTTGTGCGTTTCAATGTCTCCTATGCTGAGCAGATTTATAGTGAGCAACCGCCGATTTCGCCTAAAGGGATCTGGAACGCTTTACAGCAGCGGCCGCTTGAGGGGTTCGTTCTCGCGGTGGCTCCTTTCAACTTCACCGCTATTGCCGGCAATCTGGCTACGGCTCCGGCCATTATGGGCAATACCGTGTTACTTAAGCCGGCTTCGAGTTGCGTCTATACCCCTTACCTGTTTATGCAGATCTTGAAAGAAGCCGGGCTGCCCGACGGGGTCATCAACTTTGTCCCTGGCTCGGGGGCTCAGATCGGGGGTCTTTGTCTGCCTCACCGCGACCTCGGCGGTATCCACTTCACCGGCTCAACCAAGGTGTTTCATAATATGTGGAAGAGCGTCGGAGAGAATATCGCGGGATACAAATCATACCCGCGCATCGTCGGTGAGACCGGCGGTAAAGACTTTATCGTCGCGCATAAGAGTGCTGACCTTAAAAAATTAAATACCGCAATTATTCGTGGTGCCTTTGAATTCCAGGGGCAGAAGTGTTCGGCGGCCTCACGTGCTTATGTGCCTGAATCACTTTGGCCGGCACTACGTAAAGAGCTTGAGCAGGATATCAAGAAGATCAAGATGGGGGCTCCCTCTGATTTCAGAAACTTTTTCAATGCAGTTATCGATCAGGCGGCTTTCGATAGTATCTCCCAATTTATCAACGATGCGGATGCCTCGGTAGACGCTGAAGTTATCATCGGTGGCGGCTGCGATGACAGCGTCGGATATTTTATCGAACCGACCGTGATCCTCGCTAAAGATCCGCATTTCCGCACCATGGAAGAAGAGATCTTTGGCCCGGTGATGACTATCTATGTCTACCCGGACGAGCAATACGAAGAGACCCTCGAGCTCTGCGATCAGACTTCGCCCTACGCCCTGACAGGCGCTATTTTTGCTGCAGAGCGCAGCGCCGTCAGTCTGGCATTGACGAAACTCGAGAATGCGGCGGGTAACTTTTATATCAACGACAAACCGACCGGCGCGGTTGTCGGTCAGCAGCCTTTCGGCGGCGCTCGCGCCTCGGGGACCAACGATAAGGCCGGTGCACGTCTCAACCTGCTACGCTGGGTCTCGCCGCGCACCATCAAGGAGACCTTCGACGCGGCGGAGAGCTTCGAATATCCCTTCATGGATGAGGAATAGGTAGGGGCTGGTTCGATGTTCGATGTTTTGGTTTTTTGGTCCTAAGGTTTTAACGTTGAACGCCGAACGTGGAACCCTGAACCTTTTTTACGGAGTAAAAAATGTCTTTGTTCAACTTCCTGGTCTCAAAGACCATCATGCATGTCCCCGGGCCGATAGTCGGGTTCTTCGCCAAGGGTTACATCGCTGGCGAGAACCTGACCGACGCGGTCCGCGTCACCCGCGATTTGAACAGCCGTCAGATGATGGCGACCATCGATATCCTCGGTGAGTTTATTAAGACCAAAGATGAAGCGGTCTTTTTTAAACAACAATGCCTTGATATTCTGGAGGCTATCGATCAGGAAAAGATCGACGCTAATCTGTCGCTAAAACCGACTCAGATGGGACTGCTGCTCGATCAGGAGTTCGCCTTCGCTAACATCCGCGAGGTCGTCGCCAGGGCGGCTGAGGTTGGTAACTTCGTGCGTATTGACATGGAAGATATCGAATGTACCGATGCAACCATTGCGCTTTATCGCGAGATGCGGGCGGAGTTCCCCGAGCATGTCGGGCTGGTGCTGCAAGCCTACTTGCGCCGCACCGGGGCCGATGTTGAAGCCCTGAGCGATGCCCCGATGCACTATCGGTTGTGTAAGGGGATCTATAACGAGCCGCGCACTGCAGCCTGGAAAGATCCGGTCACGATCAATCGCAGTTTCGTCAAAAACCTGGAAAGAATGTTCCGGCACAAGGCCTACGTCGGTATTGCCACCCATGACGAGAAGCTGGTCTTCGAAGCGCTCGAGCTGATCGATAAGTTTGGGCTCAAACCGGAGGAGTATGAATTTCAGATGCTCCTCGGCGTTGATGAGGAGCTACGCCAGATTATCGTCGATGCAGGTCATCGCTTGAGGGTCTATGTCCCCTATGGGGAATCCTGGATGCCCTATTCACGGCGGCGCCTGCGTGAGAACCCGTCGATTGCCAAACATGCTCTGCGTCAGATGCTCGGTCTGAAGCGATTCTAGAATAAAATCAGGAACATCTGTCAGCGGTCAAGCTGGGACATTTTGATTGACCGTTGACTTTTCACGGGCTAATCTTCGCGTCAAAACAGTGTTTGTTATCACTAAACAAAGGAGAGAAACATGAACAATTGCATCCGTACTATCCTCGCCGCCACTGCTGTGGCACTGCTGGCCGTTCCGGCCTTTGCCGCCGATACGCTTAAGGTTGGCGTTCAGGCTCCGATTACCGGCAGCTATGCCAACGAAGGTCAGGGGATCGAAAATGGAGTTCGCCTGCTGGCTGAGCAGATCAACGCCAAAGGCGGCGTGATGGGCAAGCAGATCGAAGTCATTGCTTGCGATGATCAGGGGACCGCGATGGCCGCGGCGATCTGCGCCAAGGACCTGGTTAATAAGGGCGTTTCGATGGTCATCGGTTCCTATACCTCGACCAGCGCTGAAGCCGCCCAGAAGACCTACTTTAAGGCCGGTGTCCTGCAGACCTCAGACGGTACAGCCGACGGCCTGACCGAGAAGGGTTACTGGACCTTCCTGCGTAACTCCTTCCCGAACAGTGCCGAAGCTGAGTTTGTCGCCAATTATCTGGTTAACATCAAGAAGTACAAGCGCATCGTCGTTATCTCTGACTTCTCGACTTACGCTGATGGCTTAGCCAATGCTACCGAAGCTGCGGTCAAGAAACTGGGCGGCAACGTCGTTTCACGTGACAAGATCAAGGCCGATTCACAGAACTTCACCCCGGTTTTGACGAACATCAAATCAAAAAATCCCGATGCGATCTTCTTCGCTGGCTATTACTCTGACGGTGGTCAGCTGCGTGCGCAGCAGATGGCCCTCGGCATCAAGGCTGACTTTTATGGCGGTGATGCCAACGATAACCCGGACTTCGTCAAGCTGGCCGGCTCCGCTGCTGCAGGCGCGTTTATTGTAAACGTTCCTTCGCCAGACGTTCTCCCCTACGAAATCGCCAAAACCTTCATCGCTGACTACCAGAAGAAATATGGTGAGATGCCGCCTTCGATCTGGGGTCTGATGAACATCGACGGTATGCGTGCCATCATTCATGGTATGGAGCAGACGAAAAGCTTCGACGCCAAGAAGGTTGCTGATTACCTGCATAACATGACAACGCCACTTGAGGGGATCACCGGCCAGATTGCGTTCGCCAAAGACGGTAACCGCAAGGGTGGTGCTTATGTCGTCAAAAAAGTTGAGGCAGATGGCAGCTATTCCAACGAATATGTTCAGTAATAACCGCTGAGTTCATCTTTGGGGGCGGCGAGGATTTGTTCTCCCGCCCCTTAAAAAAGAAACCCGAACGACTATGTTGAAAATAGGCTGTGTTGGTTCCCCATAGCCACCCTTAGGGGATAACTGCCCTTCAGGCGCGAGAAGAGGACAGCGCCGTCCTCCCCTGGCTTTTGATTGGCAGCTTGCTCACCAAGCACTGGAGAGAGTTTTATGGATATTTTTCTGCAACAACTCGCTAACGGTTTGACCATTGGCAGCATGTTTGCCCTGGTCGCCCTTGGCTACACCATGGTCTACGGCGTCATGCGTCTGATCAATTTTGCCCACGGTGATATGGTCGCGGCCTCGGCCTTCGTCGGCCTGACCATCTATACCGAGGTGTTGGGGCAGGCGGTTTCGCTGGGTGCGGTGATTGTGATCTTCCTGCTTTCGGCAATGGTCATGGCCGGTGTCGGGTTGGTTCTAGAACGGCTGGCCTACCGCCCCTTGCGTGAAGCCCCGCGGTTGTCGGCGGTGGTTTCGGCCCTGGGGGCCTCCCTGGTCATCCAGAACGGTATTATGTTGATCTGGGGGCCGCGCATGCGCATCTTCCCAGAGCTGGTCCCGCAGGTCTACTGGGATTTCGGTGGCGTGGTGATCAGTTTGATTCAGGTGCTTATTCTGGCAATCTCGCTGGTGCTGATGGTTGGTTTGTATTTGTTCGTAGAAAAGACCCGCATTGGCGCAGCGATCCGTGCAAGTTCTATCGATCAGGATGCTGCGCGCCTGATGGGGATCAATGTCAACAGTATCATTGCCCTGATCTTCATCATTGGCTCCTCCCTTGGCGCGGTCGGCGGTCTGTTTATCGGCCTTTATTACCGTGGCATCACCTTTAATATGGGCTGGCAGTACGGGCTCTATGCCTTTATCGCCGCGATCCTTGGCGGCATTGGCAATATCCCCGGGGCGATGCTCGGCGGCATGCTGCTCGGCTTGTTTAAGGCCTTCATCGAAGGCTATGTTTCGAGCACCTGGGCCGATGCCTTCACCTTTATCCTGTTGATTTTAATCCTGATTGTCCGCCCCACCGGCATTCTCGGTGAGCGGGTTGCGGAGAAAGTCTGATGAAAGAGATGCAGAAATTCGGTTACCCGATCTTCTTCGCAGTGATGGCGGCGCTCCCGCACCTGCTTGACAGCCGTTGGCAGGCGGTGGCAATCACTTTTTTGATCTTTGCGGTCGTGGCATTGTCGCAGGATATTATCCTTGGCAAGTGTGGCATGTTCAATATGGGGCAGGCGCTTTTCTTCGGCATGGGTGCCTACACCACGGCAATCCTTAACAATGAATTCGGTTGGTCGATCATTGCCACTATCCCGCTGGCGATCCTTATTCCGGCAATTTTTGGTGCGCTGCTGGCAGGGCCGATCGTCCACCTGCGTGGAGATTATCTGCTGGTGGTGACCATCGGCTTTAATATCGTCTTTGTGCAGGTGCTGCAGAACAACCTTGGCGGGGTCACCGGTGGTCCTAACGGGATCTTCGGTCTTGATTCCCTGAGTTTCCTGGGCTTCAACTTGACGAGCCAGGTTGCGGTTTACTATTTTGCCTTTATTGTCCTGCTGCTGACGCTCTGGTTGATGCGGAATCTGGCAGGGAGTAAAGCCGGTCGCGCTATGCACTACGTGCGCGAAGATCAACTGGCCGCCGAGAGTATCGGCATTAACCCGCGTATTTACAAGATTTTTGCCTTCAGTATTGGCGCCGGGATTGCCGGGTTGGCCGGTACCGTCTTTGCCACCCAATATTCGGCAGTCAGCCCTGAGGCCTTCGAATTTATCCAGTCGGTCCTCTTCTTTAGTATCGTGTTGGTCGGTGGATCTTCGGTTCCGGGTGTTCTGCTCGGTGTGTTTGTGATGTTCGTGCTACCGGAGATCTTCCGCGAGTTTGCGACCTGGCGTTATTTCGTCTTCGGTTTTGCGATGATCGCGGCGATGATCCTGCGTCCGCGTGGCATTGTCCCGGCGACCTTTGGCAAGATCCCCAAGTTTTTGATCAAGGGAGGCAGCCATGTCGAATAACCAACTCATTCTGACCGACGTTACCAAGCGTTTTGGGGGTCTGACCGCCGTCGATGCCTTAAGTTTCAAGGTCGAATCTGGTCAGATCTATGGGATTATCGGCCCCAACGGCGCTGGCAAAACCACGGTCTTTAACTGCATCACTGGCATCTACAAGTCGGAAGAGGGCTCAGTCAACTGGCGCGGTGAAGAGATCCGCGGCATGACTCCCTACCAGATTGTTGACCGCGGTATCGTGCGAACCTTTCAAACCATCCGTCTGTTCGGTCAGATGTCGGTCGCCGAAAACATCATGAGCGGACGTCACATCAGGAGCAGTCAGAAGCTCTGGCATGGCATCATCCACACCCCGGGCTCGAAGCGGGATGAGCTGGAGAACTGGCACAAGGTCGAGGAGCAACTTGACTTCTTCAACCTCAGCGAGTTTGCCGCCACTCCGGTCGGCAGCCTGCCTTATGGTATTCAACGTCGGGTTGAGATGGCCCGGGCGATGGCGGTCGAGCCGACCCTGTTAATCCTTGACGAGCCAGCTGCAGGTCTGAATGACAAAGAGACCCTTGTTCTGCTCGAGACCATTTTCAAGATTCGCGATAAAGGGGTCACGGTGCTGTTGATCGAGCATGATATGGACATGGTTATGGAGGTCACCGATTACCTGACGGTGATCAACTTTGGCAAGAAAATCGCCGAGGGCACCCCGACGGAAATTCAGAAGAACCCTGCGGTCATCGAGGCCTACCTGGGAAGCGAGGATGATGACGATGAGTAATGACGTCCTGTTTGAAATCAAGGACCTCGAGGTCTCTTACGGTAGTATCGCCGCGATCAAGGGGATCTCGCTCGAAGTGCGTAAAGGGGAGATCGTCACGATTCTCGGTGCCAATGGTGCTGGCAAGACGACGACGATGCGCACCATCAGCCAACTGCTCAAGGCCAAGAGCGGCTCGATCCGCTTCAAGGAGCATGAGCTGACCCAGACGCCGGCACACAAGATCGTCAAACTCGGGATTAGTCATTCGCCTGAGGGACGTCGCGTGTTCGGGATCTTGACTGTCGAAGAGAATCTGATGCTTGGCGCTTTTTCGCAGAAGAGTATGGACCGCGCGGTGCTCGACTGGGTTTACGAGCTCTTTCCGCGCCTGAAGGAGCGCCGCAAGCAGCTGGCCGGGACCCTGTCTGGCGGTGAGCAACAGATGCTGGCGATCGGACGTGCCTTGATGAGCAAGCCAGAGATGCTGCTGCTTGACGAGCCTTCGCTCGGCATTGCGCCGATCCTGGTCAAGGCGATTTTCAAACAGATCAAGGAGATTGCCAAGAGCGGCGTGACCGTCCTGCTTGTCGAACAGAACGCCAAGGCGGCGCTCAAGTTGGCCGATCGTGGCTATGTGCTGGATGTCGGGACCATTGCGCTCTCTGGCACTTCTGAGGAACTCTTGGCGTCAGAGAAGGTGCAGGAAGCTTATTTGGGTAAGAAGCATTAAAAAAAGGGACAAAGGTGAAAGGAGAAAAGTTAAAGGATGAGCGAAAAGGCTTTTCCTGAGACCTAGGACCTTTAGCCTTTTTCCTGCCTTTACGGAGTAATGGCATGAACTTCAAAGATATTCTGGTTCATATCGACAATCGGCCGACCTGTGTTTCTCGCCTGCAGGTCGCAATTCAGCTGGCTACGCAGCAGAACGCTCGTTTGAGCGGACTCTATGTGATTCCCCACCCCTATTACGCGCCGCATCATCGTCCACCGCAAGAGCTGGCTGAGGAGGCGAGGGCGCGTTTTGAACAAGCCGTCAACCTCGCCGGGTTGGAGATGAAATGGATCTGTGTTGACACTGTCGACTCTGGCCTCGATCTGCCGAATGCTCTGAATCTGTATGGTCATTACCACGACCTGCTGGTTGTCAGCCAGACCGACCTGGATGTCCCGGACCGAACTATTCCGCCCAACCTGCCGGAAAAAGCGGTGCTTGGTTCGGGTCGCCCGGTGTTGATCGTTCCTTACGCCGGAGTATTTAAGACGCTTGGCAAGCGCACCATGCTCGCCTGGCGTGGTGGGCCAGAATCGACCCGCGCTCTGCACGATGCCCTCCCTCTGCTACCACATGCTGATGCAATTCAGGTGATCAGTATTCAGGGGCGCGGCGGCGATGAAGCCTATACCGCCCACCGCGCAGATATCTGTGAGCATCTGCAACGCTATGGCCTGCAGACTTCCTGCGTAAAGTTAAACGCCGGGGAGTTGAGTGTTGGTGATCTGCTGCTCAGCCGCTGCGCTGACGAAGGGATCGACCTGTTGGTGATGGGCGCTTTCTCTCAGTCACGTCGCGGGCATCAAACCCTCGGCGAGGTTGGCACCCAATTGCTGAAAATGATGACGGTGCCTGTGTTGATGTCTCACTAAAAAGCTTAGACTCAAGGTCGAAGGAATAAGGTAGAGTATCAAGCTGTTCGCTTTCGCTTTCTTTGGCCTTGCTCCTATTTATGTGCGGAGCAAAGAATGGATCGTTCGATCCAAGAATTGACATGGGAGCATGACGCGATCATCGATTCTTCTTCAGACGGTCTGTTCGTCTGTGATGGTCATGGCGTGATCCTGCGTGTCAATCCTGCCTCTGAACGGATCAATCAGGCTTCGGCCGCACAGTTGGTCGGTCGCGCTTATCTGGCTGTGGCCCGTGAGGGGTTGGTCATTCTCCCTTCGGCAGCTCTCGAAGCGATAGCCAAGCGTGAGCAGGTCAGTCTGCTGCAGGAGAATCGCTTCGGTCGTAAACTTATTTCGACGGCAACACCTGTTTTTGATGATAGCGGCGAATTGATCCGCGTGGTTGTCAGTGAGCGCGATATTACCGAAACTGATCGCTTACAGCGTCAGCTTGAAGATCAGCAGGCGATCGGCGACCGGTTTCGTCATCAGATCCTTGAACTGCAGCAACTGCAGTTCGGCAATCAACAGATCATCGCCAGAAGTCCCTGTATGGCCAAGTTGCTTAGTCAGGTACTGAAAGTCAGCCGGGTTGATTCGACCCTGCTACTCCTCGGTGAAACGGGGGTTGGCAAGGGGCTGATCGCCGATCTGATTCACCAACACTCCCAACGGGCCGACCGGCCCATTATCAAAATCAATTGTGGCGCCATCCCAGAAACTTTGGTTGAGGCCGAACTCTTCGGCTATGAGAAAGGTGCTTTTACTGGTGCTGTTGGCAGCAAACCGGGATGCCTGGAGATCGCTGACGGCGGTATCCTTTTTCTCGACGAGATCGCTGAACTGCCTCCAGCTTCCCAGGTGAAACTGCTCAGGTTTATCGAAGATGGTCAGCTGACCCGCCTCGGCGCCACCCGGAGTCGCAAGGTTGATGTCCGTATCATCGCCGCTACCCATAAAAATCTTGAGCAGATGATTGAAATCGGTAGTTTCCGCAACGATCTGTTTTATCGACTCAGCGTAATTCCCTTACATATCCCAGCTCTGCGCGAGCGTCAGGAATGTCTGGTGCCGTTGATCCGAACCTATATCGACCAATTCTCCGCCCGATCATCTGTTCAAAAACGTCTGACTGCTCCTGCCCTTGATTGTCTGACGCGTTACTTCTTCCCCGGCAATGTGCGAGAATTGATGAACATCTGTGAACGGTTGGTTGTCATGTCTGATACCGAACTGATCGATGTTAATGATCTGCCCCAGGCTGTTGTCGCTGCGGCTGATGAGAAAGGGGTGGAAATGCCCGGCAACTGGCCCACCGAGATGAGCATGATGCAAATCCTCGAGTCGGTCGAGCGACAGGTGTTGCTCGATACCGCGAAATGTTTTTCACGTCAGCATCACATTGCCAGTCACTTGGGGATGAGTCAGCCGACCATCGCACGTAAGTTGAGTAAATACGGGATTAAGTTGTATTTCGGAACGAAAAATTGATGACGTCGGGATTCCTTTGGCTTGTCTCTCGTTTCACTCAGAATTCTGATCACTTGAAATGGACAGATAGCTCTAAGAGATGACCTCTAGAAGTTTCTTCTTTTTGGGGATTATGTCTTCAACCTCTCCTTTGTTCCCGTCTGTTGCACCACCCTTCTTGCAACAATCAAATGCAACACTTAAATAATTTGTTTTAATTCTCATGGATCAGAACCATAAATACTCCCAATTCGTGTGGAAATGGTACTTTGCGCGCTGGGGGGTGCCACGACTATGAATTGAAATGGATAATTATATTGACAATTTCGTGAAAATTTCTGTTGCAACTGCAACGGGTACTTCTTTATTTGGTGATTTCCGGCTTAGAGATTTTGTCATCTAAGCCACCGTTTTTAAAGGATATAATGGATATATTCAATTTGCTTTATTATTGGCACAAACCTTGGAACATAGATAAGTCAAGAAGCAAGGAGCCAAACGGTTCCGTAGATATAAAAAATGATCAAGCTCCCACACCCGCTAAGGAGGACATTATGACTAACGCGACGACTGTCGGTATCAATGAGCAAGCTGTTTCTCAAGTTTCTTCGAATCCTCTTGCAAATATCTGGCTCGGATTCTTGGCGCTCTGCCTCCTCGGGACTCTATTCTGCACTGTCGTATTGCTGGCATGGCCGATCGTTGCACAGATTGCCGCTGGCTAATTTTGATAAATTCTGTTTACTGTTTCTTTTGACAACGCCCTGGCTCTCGACTGGGGCGTTGTTGTTTAGGGTTTCAATATCTATGAAGGGTAAGGATGAAACTGCCTCTCAGAGATCCTTGTCTTGTCTGATCCTCAGGAATGAAGGAAACTTCGGGATTCCGGACTGGTACTTGCCATAGAACTTAAAGGTGACCAGTGTCCCAATTGGTGGTGGTGTTATCCGTTCGGCATCGCTGAAGCCGCTCCCGATTTTGAATTGAACGCCCCCAGGCAACTGGACCAGCAGCGCGCCGAGTCGTCCCTGGTTTCTCCCTTTGCCTGGCAGATGTGCGATGACTCTGGCCTCTGCATCCTGATAGCTTTTAACTTTGAGAATCTCTGAATTGCGCCCTGCTCTGTAGAGCGCATCCGGTCTGCGTACGATAAGCCCTTCGCCACCCAAATCTTCAATCCTGGTCAATTCCAGTTGTAATTGCGCTTGAGTATTAACCTTGGTTTGAGGGATGACAAACGCATAATTAGAGGGGTGACCTGCGCACCAGGTGTTGGCTGCGGCAATGCGGGTGGAGAACCCACCTGGGGCGGCAGGGACATCGAAAATTGCAAATTTAAGTTGTAGCCAACCTTCATGCGGGCGCTGCTGCCTGACGATTGATACCGTCTGCTCGAAGGTGCCACGACCGCCCCATATTTCTCCTTCAAGGGGGAAGTCCGGCAACTTTGCGATAAATTCTTTCGCAGGGAAAAGAGTGATCCCGTTTTTCGAAAGAAGTTGCTTGCCATCCCAGTAGCCACGGACACCATCCAACTTTTCGCTCATTAACCAACCGCTGATATCGGTTTGTTCACTATACACTTGCGGAAGCATTGGTGCTGCGCAACCAAATTTTGGTGTGATGAACAAAGAGCAGACCATCAACCATGCGATTACTGCCCACGAAAAAGATTGACTGCGATGTTTCACCTTTGTCATTTTATCCCTCACTCTGTCATTTAAAATTTATCCGAAAATCACTGATCCAAGGCAAACGGAGACTAACATCTAATTCTTTTCCGTTTCTTACACGTGACTATAATAATCTGAATTCTTTTCTAACGATGCGAATGAAGGGCTCCTATGTCTCAGAAATCTTCAAGTTCTCTTTATTCACAAATCTATGCGCTTGTCAGGCAGGTTCCTCCAGGCTACGTGACGACCTACGGGCAAATTGGTAAACTCGTCGGTTGTACTCCGCGCACCGTGGGGTTTGCCATGGCCGCCTTGCCGCCTGGTAGAGATGTCCCTTGGCAGCGGGTTGTCAATCGTCAGGGGAGGGTTAGTCCCCGGTCTGATGGTGAGGGGAATCTTTTACAACAAGATTTGCTTGAGGCGGAAGGGCTGCAATTTGACAGTCATCAACGAATTGATTTGGCGTATTACGGATGGAATTTCTCTGACTAGGATGTCGCTCGCTCAGATCTGCTGTCGCAGGAGGAGGGGGACGATTCAGTGAATTTCAGGCATTGCCTGATGCTTCATTGCACTGCTGACGTACTTAGTTAATTCTTCAAAATTAATCGGTTTGGGTATGAAGGCCTGAACTCCTTCTTGTAAGAGTTCATCAATTTCACTCAGTTTGACGTAGCCGGAGATGACGATGATCGGGATTGCGGGATAATCTTCTAGAACCCGCCTGGTTAA